>Ga0066836_10001424_pt1 | contig 12501 bp, 16 predicted proteins | sample ETNtaG_18_FD_71568 | JGI IMG/M metagenome (GOLD analysis project Ga0066836, IMG submission 71568) | Marine microbial and viral communities from oxygen minimum zone, Eastern Pacific Ocean - ETNP201302SV91 | ecosystem: Environmental > Aquatic > Marine > Oceanic | place: Pacific Ocean: Eastern...
TAGGACTAGCTGGTTTATTTTTAGAGGTACACCCAAATCCAGAAGAAGCCCTTTGTGATGGACCTTGTGCCTTGCCACTTGATAGACTTGAAGAATTTCTAACTCAACTAAAATCTTTAGATGACTTGATAAAAAATCTTCCAACTTTAAATTTAAGCTAAATGGGAAATAAAATTACCATAGTAAGTATTTCTGGTTCCGAGATTCTAGACTCAAGAGGAAACCCTACGGTAGCAGCTGAAATAGCTTTGAGTGATGGTAGGTCAAGTTCTGCTTTTGTTCCCTCTGGGGCTTCCACGGGGAAATATGAAGTACATGAAAGAAGAGATCAAGAAGATAATAGATATTTTGGTAAAGGAGTAAAAAATGCAGTCTTATCAATAAATCAAGAAATAAATGATTTATTGGTTGGAAGGTCTCCCTTAGATCAAATAGACATAGATCAAGACTTGTGTAGTCTCGATGGAAGCAAAGAAAAGAAGAATTTAGGTGCTAATGCTATTCTTGCTACTTCAATGGCTGTAGTTAGAGCTTCTTCTCTAGTTAAAGAAAAGCCCTTATATATGAGAATCTCAGAAATATATAAAGAGATCTCAGGTAATGAACCTGATAACGTCCTTCCCGTACCAATGATGAATATTCTAAATGGAGGGGAGCATGCTGATAACAAGTTAGATTTTCAAGAGTTTATGGTACAACCGGTAAATTTTGATTCTTTTAATGAAGCTTTAAGGTGTGGAGTTGAAGTTTTTCATTCTTTAAAGGAAATCCTTAAAGCCAAAGGGCTTTCAACTTCAGTTGGTGATGAAGGGGGTTTTGCGCCTCAGATCTCTTCTCCAGAAGAGGCTTTAGATTTAATAATTAGCTCAATTGAATCGGCTGGATATAAACCTGGAGAAGATGTATTTCTATGCTTAGATTGCGCTTCAAGCGAGTTCTATCACGATGATATATATAAACTAAAAGGCTCTTCAAAAGACTTTAATTCTTCAGGCTTAATTGAATACTTAGAAGAGTTAGTAAATAAATTTCCAATTAGCTCCATAGAAGATGGAATGGATGAAGACGATTGGATGGGATGGAATAAATTAAATAAAAAAATAGGTAAAGAAACTCAACTAGTAGGAGATGATTTATTTGTTACGAATAAAGAAAGACTTTCCAGAGGAATAAAAGAAGGTTCAGCTAACTCGATATTAATTAAGATGAATCAAATTGGTACATTAACTGAAACCCTAGAAACCATTAACTTAGCTACTGAAAATTATTTTTCTTCTGTCATCTCCCATAGGTCAGGGGAAACTGAGGATACATTTATCGCTGATTTATCTGTAGGAGTTGGAGCTAGTCAAATTAAGGCAGGAGCTCCATCAAGGAGCGATAGAGTCGCAAAATATAATAGACTCTTGTTAATTGAAAGTCAGACTAATCTTAATTTTTCTAAATTAAGATGAGAGAGCAGGAAAGAAGAATATTTAAATTTGTATTTGTAAAATATTTATTATTAATTCTTTTATTTTTTCTCTTAATCACTTTATTAAACAAAATATTTTTTAGTAATTTTAGTATTTCAGAATTAAATAAAGTTAATTTAGAACAATCTCAATTAAATGAAGAAATAGCTATTATGAAAGAAAATAAAGATCAACTTTCAAAAGAAAAATTAAGGCTAAGTTCAGATGAAGGAATGGAGGGTTTAGCTAGATCAGAACTAGGAATGATTAAAGAAGGTGAAGTTTTTTATCAATTTGAAGACACCAACCCTTTAGAAAAGAACAGCGTAAGTGATTAAAAATTTTGTTGCAATAATTCCTGCTGCTGGAATTGGATCTAGGTTTAATGGTGATACTCCTAAACAGTATATAAAGATAGATGGAAAAACTATTCTAGAAAGAAGTATTGAAAAAATAATTAATCATAAATTTTGCTTAGAATTAGTTGTATGTACATCCGAAGAAGATATTTGGTTTGATGAGCTGGAGATATCAAGAGACCCAAGGATAAAAAAATTGATTGGAGGCAAAACTCGAAGTGAATCAGTTCTAAAAGGAGTTAATTATTTTAATGAAAACAATAGGGATTTCTCTAGATTTCTTATCCATGACTCTGTAAGACCCTGTTTGGATGATAGAGATTTAACTAAAATACTAGATACTTCCCAAGAGGACTTTGATGGTTTTGTACTTGGCTTTCCAGCCACTGATACTCTAAAGAATGTTACTTCTAACAATAAGATAGAAATAACAATAGACCGAGAAAAGGTTTGGCATGCTCAAACTCCTCAAGTTTTTTCTAAGGAAATTCTAATTTCTGCTTTAAAGAATAAAGAAAAGATAGGAGAATTTACTGATGAAGCGAGCCTCTTAGAAGCACAAGGAGCAAAAATACAAATGGTCAATGGCTCCCCAAATAATATTAAATTAACTTATAAAGAAGATCTAAATACCATAAAATCTATAATCAGGAATACAGAGACCTAATATTTTCTTATTTTTTTTGATTTAGGTCCTATAATCCAACAAGTTTAAGGATCACAAACTGATGAGAATTGGTCAAGGCTATGATGCACATAAAATAATTCCCGGAGATGAAATCATCCTTGGAGGAGTGGCTATTCCTTCTAATTATTCTATAGAAGCTCATTCAGATGGAGATGTCATAATTCATGCGGTTATAGATGCTATTTTAGGAGCCTTTTCGATGGGGGATTTAGGCTCTCATTTTCCTTCATCAGATGATTCTTATAAAGATATCTCAAGTAGAGTCTTATTAAAGGAAGTAATGGAAAAAATAAATTCCTCTGAGAACATAATAAATCTAGATATTACTTATATTGGAGAAGAACCAAAACTCTCTAAATATATAGATCAAATTAGAAGAAACATTTCAAAGGATTTAGGGATAAATTTAGATAAAGTCAGTTGCAAGGCTACAACCACCGAAGGTCTCGGATTTCAAGGAAGAAAGGAAGGAGTTTCGGCAATTGCAATCATATTATTTGATTAAATTATGAAAATACTTATCTCAAATGATGATGGAGTAGAAGCACCAGGCATCTTATCCCTGTATTCTTCATTAAAAGAGATTGCTGAAGTTTGTGTCATAGCGCCATCTGAAAACATGAGCGGAGCAGGTTCTTCTTTAACAGCAAACAAGCCTATAAAGGTAGTTAAGAATGAAAAAGGTTTTTTTTCAGTAAGTGGAACTCCCGTAGATTGTGTCTTTCTTGGCTTAAGAGAGATTTGTCCTTTTAAGCCAGATCTAGTCGTATCTGGAATAAATAGAGGAGCAAATATGGCTGAAGATTTAAGATATTCAGGCACTGTAGGGGCGGCTTTTGAAGCTGAAGACTTAAGACTGCCTTCAATAGCAGTTTCTGCAGCAATCTTAAAAGGAGGCGAAGGACCAGAGCAAGAACCTAATTATAAATCTGCCGCGAAAGTAGCCAAAAGTTTGGTTGAAAAGATAGAAGATCTATCTATAAATCCTAAACTAACTTTGAATGTAAATGTTCCTAATATTGCCTATAAAAATATTACAGGATTTAGATCTACTTCTATAGGAACTTGGGGACCAAGAAATCCCCCACAAAAAACAAAAAATGAAGATGAGTATTTAGTAACGCACAGAGATAAACGACCTGAGAATGAAATAAACACTGATATTGCAACTGTTTATAGGGGAGAGGTCTCTATCTCAATTATTAAACCATCCTTTCTTCATAAAGAAGATAGCAGAGACCTTCAAACTGAATTAAATCTTGAAATTTCTAGGTGGTTAGAAAAGTAGATTTAGATAAGGGGTTAGGAATGACTTCTTTAAGAACTAGAACTAGGCTTCTAGAAAGACTTTCTGAGAAGGGTATAAGTGATGTTAGAGTTCTTGAAGCAATTAGAGATGTGCCAAGACATCTTTTCTTAGATGAAGCTTTTGCATCCAGGGCATACGAAGATTTATCTTTACCTATAGGAAATCAACAAACAATTTCACAGCCTTACATAGTTGCCAAAATGACTGAAATTCTAATTAGAGAAGATAGGTTCGTACAAACACCTTTGCTGAATAGCTTAGAAGTTGGGACTGGTTGTGGATATCAAGCAGCTATTCTTTCTTTTTTTTCTAAAAAAGTAACTTCAATAGAAAGAATTAAATCTTTGTATGATAAAGCCAAGAAAAACTTACAGGCTATAAAGGTTAGGAATGTCAATTTAATCTACGGTGATGCAAATGAATTTCTTGCCAAAGAGAAATTTGATTCAATTTTATTGGCAGCTGCTCCTAATCAAATTCCTAGCGAATTTCTTTCGTATTTAGAGGTAGGAGGTAGATTGATAGCTCCAGTAGGTAATAGTGAATCACAAGAACTTGTTTTGGTCACTAAAACAGAAGAAAATAAATATCAGGAAGAAATTATTGAAAAAGTAATGTTTGTGCCTATGCTTAAAGGAATAGAGGATTGATTTGATGACAAAAAAGATAAGATTGGCCATTAAAGGGTTCCTGATTGGGATAGCCGAAACAATGCCTGGAGTTTCGGGTGGAACCTTGGCTTTAATTTTAGGGATTTACAAGGAATTAATTGAATCCATTTCAAGTTTTGGTAATTCATCTTTAAAGTTATTGATGACTTTAAGGTTAAAGGATTTTGCCCTTAAGGTTAATTTAGATTTTCTTTTGCCCATCATTATCGGTATGGTATTAGGTGGCTATATATTCTCGTTTGTTATTCTTTTCTTTCTAGAAAATTACCCCTTCTTTTTGAAAGCTTTATTTTCAGGCTTGATGATTGGATCTTTAATATTTGGATCTATTAAACCGAACAAAAGGAACAAAAGTTTTTATTATGGATTCTTGTGCTCATTCTTTGTCTTTACTTTATATGGAAGCTCTCTTCTTGAATTTTCAGACATTACTTTGGGTTATATATTTTTATCTGGGTTTATAGCTGTTTGCGCGCTTATATTACCTGGTATATCAGGTAGTTTTATTTTACTAATATTAGGTGTTTACTCTTTCATCATAAGAGCAGTTAATGAATTAGATTTTCTAGTTTTGGCTGTTTTCTTTTTAGGATGTTTAACGGGACTATTAATTTTTGTAAGAGTTATTAGATCTTTATATAACAGAAATGAGAACGGAGTGATTGGGTTATTTAGTGGATTGATATTATTTTCAATTCCTATCTTATGGAAAGATGGCCCATGGTCATTTAATTTACCACTAGACAATATTATGATTTATTTAGGCTTAATCTTTGGTCTATTCCTTATGTTAATTTTGAAAAGATTAGATTTCTAGATATTGAAGTTTATCTTTTACAGGCTCCCACTCTTTATGGTCATCTAAAGGTAGTTTTTGTTCTGTAATATTAGGCCATTGTTGAGCTAGTTTGGCATTGAGCTCTATGAATTCAATTTGATCTTCAGGTAACTCATCCTCCGAAAAAATAGCATCTAGGGGGCATTCAGGTTCACATAAAGCACAATCGATGCATTCATCTGGATCAATTACCAGCATATTTGGTCCTTCGTAAAAACAGTCTACAGGACAAACTTCTACACAATCAGTGAGTTTACACTTTATACAAGGATCACTAACTATAAATGCCATATTGGTTTTTAGGGATAATTTTATCAACAATTAACTTTCATCTCCAACTAGACAAAGAAACAATTTCTGGTCTAATAGCGATTTTCAAGGAAGGTAAATGGACACAGAGATTTTAATCAAACTTAGCAAGGAATTGGGTGAAATTCTTATTTCTCAAAACAAGAAATTTACAAGCGCTGAATCCTGCACTGGAGGTTGGTTAGGTAAATCAATTACTTCGGTTCCGGGCAGTTCTACTTGGTTTGGTTCTAGTTTCGTAACTTATTCTTATTCTTCAAAAAAAGATATTTTAGGCGTTAATGAAGATGACTTAGTTAATTTTGGAGCTGTAGATGAGAGAATTGCTTCTCAAATGGTTTCAGGAGCAATGAATTTAAGTAAAGCAGATGTAGGTGTTGCTATTACTGGCATAGCAGGTCCAGCAGGAGCAACAGATACAAAGCCTGTTGGCACAGTCTGTTTTTCTTGGAAGGTAAAAGAAGGAAAGTCATTTTCAAAAACTGAATATTTCTCCGGTGATAGAGAAGAGGTAAGATTCTTATCTGTCCAGAGGGCATTATTAGGTACAATTGAGGCATTAAAGGAGTAAATATAATATTACTGTACATTTATACAGTATTATGTACAATTGCCATAAATAGAGGAGAAATTTATGGCTCAAAAAAAGGTGACTAATATAAAAGAAGTAGATAAAACCAAGCAATTAGATAATGCGTTAGGTCAAATTGAACGTCAATTTGGTACTGGGACCGTAATGAGAATGGGTGAAAAGACCATTGAAAAAATACCTTCAATATCAACTGGTTCACTTGGATTAGATATAGCCCTAGGAATAGGCGGTTTACCACAAGGAAGGATAGTTGAAATTTATGGACCTGAGTCTTCTGGGAAGACGACCTTAACTTTAGAAGTTATAGCGCAATGTCAAAAGCAAGGTGGCACAGCAGCGTTTATAGATGCAGAACATGCCCTTGATCCTATTTATGCACAAAAATTAGGTGTTAATGTAGATGATTTATTAGTCTCACAGCCAGATACTGGAGAACAAGCATTAGAAATATCAGATATTATGGTAGCTTCTGGTGCTGTAGATGTTCTTGTAATTGATTCGGTAGCTGCTTTAGTTCCTAAAGCAGAAATTGATGGAGAAATGGGGGATCATCATGTAGGCCTTCAAGCAAGACTAATGTCTCAAGCTCTAAGAAAAATAACTGGTAATGTTACAAAATCTAATACGTTAGTTATTTTTATAAACCAAATTAGACACAAGATTGGAGTTATGTTTGGTAGTCCAGAAACTACAGCCGGAGGTAATGCATTAAAATTTTATTCTTCTTGTAGATTGGATATTAGAAGGATAGGAACGGTTAAAGATGGAGATGAAGTAGTTGGGAATGAAACTAGAGTAAAAGTTGTAAAAAATAAAGTTTCACCTCCTTTTAGACAGGCTGAATTTCAAATTCTTTATGGCAAAGGGATTAATAGGATGGGTGAATTAATAGATCTTGGAGTTGATAACGATATTATAGAAAAAGCTGGTGCTTGGTTTAGTTATGAAGGAGAAAAGATAGGCCAGGGAAAAGCTAAATCTATAGAATTTTTAGAACAAAACCCTAAACTATTAGAAAAAATTGAAAAACAAGTTTTAGAAGCTATAAATAAAGAATAGGTTTAATTAATTAGTTTAGAAAGGAGTTCAGGTAAAGGTATCTGGACTCCTTCTTTTTGATCTCTACTTTTGTACTCAACATTTTGGTTATCTATAGTTTTTTTGCTAACAGTAATTAAATGAGGGATACCTATTAGCTCCATATCAGAGAATTTAACTCCAGGTCTTTGGTCTCTGTTATCCCAGAGAACATCTATTTTTTTATCTTTTAATTCAGCATAAATCCTTTTACATTCTTTTGTCACAGAATCATCTTTTTTAGGATTAACCTCAACAATAGACACTTTGAAGGGTTCTAGTGCTTTAGGCCAAATAATACCTTTTTCATCATTATTTTGCTCTATAGCTGCAGCCACAATTCTAGAAATACCTATCCCATAGCAACCCATCTCTAGATATGTATTTTTATCTTCAACTTGAATTTGGAAATTCATACTTTCGGAGTATTTTGTACCTAATTTATATATATGGCCCACCTCTATTCCTCTTTTAAGTTGTAAAGATCCTTTACCGTCAGGACTAGGCATGCCTTCTATATTTTCTAAATTTTGTTCATCAGTTTCTAAAAGTTCTACATTCGTTGCAAAATCACTTTTATCACTAAAAGCTAACAAGTCTTCTCCTGTTTCAGCTAAAACATGGAATTCTTCTGAAGCAGATCCACCTATAGAGCCAGTATCAGCATTAACAACTCTGTATTCCAGTCCTATTTTATTAAATATTCGCACGTAAGCTTCTTTCATGCTTAGATAGCTTTTATCCATTGCTTCTTTATTAAGATCAAATGAATAAGCATCTTTCATTAGAAATTCTCTAGATCTCATTACCCCAAATCTTGGTCTAATTTCATCTCTAAACTTAGTTTGTATTTGATATAGAGTTAAAGGAAGTTGCTTGTGACTATTAATATTATTTCTACATAAATCTGTAATAACTTCTTCGTGGGTTGGTCCCAAACAGAAGGCTCTATCATGTCTATCACTGAATGTTAATAATTCCTTTCCTAACGTATCCCATCTATTTGTCTCTTTCCATAACTCACTAGGTTGAACCATGGGCATTAAGATTTCTTGAGCTTGAGATGCATTCATTTCATCTCTTACTATATTTTCTACTTTTCTGAGTATTTTAATTCCTAGAGGAAGCCAATTATAAACTCCTGATGCCACCTTTCTTATGAGACCTGCTTTGATCATTAATTTGTGACTGAGAACTTCAGCTTCTGAAGGATCTTCTCTTAGGGTAGGAAAAAATAGATTATTGGTTTTCATAACATTTATTACTAAATAATATTAACATTTGCTTGAGAACTTAACGAGATAATAAGTATCGTCTAATCTTGTTATAATTAACAAAGTTAAGCTTCTTAGATAGAAAATGCCGACTTATATATTTAAAAATAAAGAGAATGGAGATGTTTCTGAGATTCAAATGAGGATCTCAGAGTTAGATAGCTTTAAAGAATCTAATCCTAATCTATCTCAATTACCTACTGCTCCAAATTTTAGATTAAAAGGAACAGGCTGGTACGAAACTGATTTTAAGACTGGAAAGAAAAAGAACTTAGTGAAAGAAGATAAAGATAAACCTTCAAAAGAAAAAAAAGAAAGTAAGAAAAAAACAGAAAGTAAGAAAAAAATAGAAAGTTAAAAATAATCTAGAGAAAAAATATGGCATTTAGAACAACAGCGTGTGGATTAGCAGGAGAAGATCTTCTAAACAAAGAAATTGAAGTAGCGGGCTGGATACATAGAAGGAGAGATCATGGTGGAGTTATCTTTTTTGATTTAAGAGATGAATCTGGTTTGCTGCAGATAGTTTATAACCCAGAGAATGAAGAAGCATTTTCTATAGCAGAGACTTGTAGAAACGAATTTGTTATTAAGGCTAAAGGAATAATTTCTAGGAGACCAGACGGCACCGTTAATGAAGATCTTCCAACAGGAACTTTAGAATTAATTGGTTCAGAGTTAGAAATTTTAAATCCCTCAAAACCCCTTCCTTTTTCATTAGATGAATATACGTCGGTGGGAGAAGAGACTAGATTGAAGTATAGATTCCTTGACCTTAGAAGAGAAGAAATGCAAGAAAACCTTAGATTAAGATCAAAAGTGTCACAGGAAGTAAGAAAATTTTTAGATGATAAAGGATTTTTAGAGATAGAAACTCCTCTGCTAACTAAAGCCACTCCTGAAGGAGCAAGAGATTACATAGTTCCTAGTAGAACCTATCCTGGATCTTTCTTTGCACTCCCTCAATCTCCTCAGCTTTTTAAGCAAACCTTAATGGCTTCTGGGTTCGAAAAATATTATCAATTTGCAAAATGCTTTAGAGATGAAGACTTAAGAGCAGATAGGCAGCCAGAATTTACTCAAATAGATCTCGAGTGTTCTTTTGTTAATTCGGAAGATATCATGAAACTAATTACTCAATTGATTACAGAAGTCTTTAAGAGTTCTATGGGAGTAGATTTAGGAGATTTCCCTGTACTTACTTACGAAGAAGCAATAAGCAAATACGGATCAGATAAGCCGGATCTACGAAATCCACTTGAATTCTTAGAAGTAAAAGATCTTTTTATTAATTCAGATTTTAAGGTATTTAGTGATCCTGCTAATTCTGATAATTCTAGAATTGCTGCACTTAGAGTTCCTAATGGAGAGGTTTTAACAAGAAAACAAATAGATGACTACACTGATTACGTAGGTAAATTTGGAGCTAAAGGTTTAGCTTATATAAAGGTTATCGACTTAAAGAAAGGAAAAGAAGGACTTCAATCTCCAATAGTTAAATTTATTGATGAAAGCATATTATTAAGTTTGTTAGAAAAGCTTGAATGTTCAGATGGAGATATTATTTTCTTCGGGGCTGGAGCTAAATCAATTGTAAATGAGTCTTTATCAGCACTTAGAGATTTAATCGCTTCTGACTTAGATCTTCTAATCAAGGAATGGGCACCATGTTGGGTAGTAGATTTTCCTATGTTTGAGCATAATAAATCTGGTGAACTTACCCCTTTACATCACCCTTTTACTTCTCCAACTTCACTAACCGATATTGAAGAGAATCCTACTGGAACACTTTCAGATGCTTATGATGTTGTTTTAAATGGTACAGAACTAGGAGGAGGGTCTGTAAGAATTCATGAAAGTAAAATTCTATACAAAGTACTCTCTATTTTGGGTATAGAAAAAGAAGAGGCTAAGGATAAGTTTGGCTTCTTGCTTTCTGCTATGGATCATGGATGTCCTCCGCACGCTGGCTTAGCAATAGGCTATGACAGGATGATAATGCTAATGACCAAAGCAGATTCAATTAGAGATTCTATTGCATTTCCAAAAACTCAAAGTGCTTCATGCTTATTAACTGAAGCACCTGGGTCAGCTTCTGAAGAACAACTAGAAGAATTAAATATATCTATAGATCTAGAAGAGGAGCTTTAATAAATGGCAGGACACTCCAAATGGGCCAATATAAAACATCGCAAAGGAAGACAAGATGCTAAACGAGGAAAGTTATTTTCGAGATTAATAAGAGAGCTTACAGTTGCGGCTAAGTTAGGAGGAGGAAATCCTGAAGATAACCCAAGATTAAGGACTGCTCTTGATAAGGCTCTAGGATCGAATATGCCTAAAGATACCATTGAAAGGGCCATTCAAAGAGGAGCGGGTGGTTCAGAAGGAGGAAACCTAGAAGAAATTACCTTTGAGGGGTACGGACCTTGTGGAGTAGCTATAATGGTAGAGTCAATGACTGACAATAATAATAGAACTGTTGCTGAAGTTAGACACGCTTTTACAAAGACAGGAGGAAACCTTGGTACTGACGGTTCAGTTTCTTATTTATTTGAAAAAAAAGGAGTTATAAGGTTAAGTTCAGCTTCTGATCCAGAAGTGGTTATGGATACATCAATAGAGGCAGGTGCTGAAGATATCGAAATAAATGAAGATGGAAGCATTGTTGTAACAACAGAAGCTCAAGATTTCCAATCCGTATTAGAAAATATTTCTTCAACTTTAGATGTAGAAGACTCGGAAGTAGCATTAATACCTGAAAACTCTATTTCTTTAGATTTAGATAATTCTATAAAGGTATATAAATTATTAGAAGATTTAGAAGATTTAGATGACACACAAAATGTTCATTCGAATGCAGATTTTGACGATGATATGGTTAACCACTTAGATTGATAATGACAAATTCAAGAAATAAAGGCGCTTCATTTGAGAGAGAAATTGCAAACCTTCTAAATGAAGATTTACAATTAGAAAATAGCTTGAAAAGAATCTTAGAGCAAACCAGAGAAAAATTCTTACCTGACCTTATCCTAGGTAGGTTGTATATAGAGTGCAAGAGGTATGGTTCTGGTGCTGAGCCTTTAGAGTCATGGTGGCAGCAAGTCTTAGAAGCGTCTGAAGGAAGAGGAATCCCAGTCTTAGTTTATAAATTTAATAGAAGACCTATTAAAGTAAAATTACCTCTTTGGGCAGTCAACCCTTCTTTCGATGAAGATTCTTCTATAACTACAGAGCTTCTTTGGAAAGATTTTATTTATGTAATAAAGGAGTTGTATCAAGAAGATATAGAAGCTAATGAACAAAGTTAATTATCATAGTTTGAAAATGAGAGTCTATTATGAAGATACAGATGCCCAGGGGGTTGTATATTATGCTAATTATCTTAAATTCCTTGAAAGAGCTAGAACAGAGTATTTACGAGATATAGGATATGAACAGGAAAAACTAATGTCGGAAGGAATTTTATTCATTGTTAATGGTTTACAAATGAGCTTCAGAAAGCCTGCCAAGCTAGATGATGAAATCAGCATTAAGACAAAATTAATTAAATTAGGAAAAGCTAGTTTTCATTTTGACCAAGAGGTTTTTTCAAAAGAAGATTACCTTCTTTGTAAGGGATTGGTACGTTGTGCTTGTATTCATTCAAAAAGTTTTAAACCCACAGCTTTACCTGTTAAATTACATGAAGGAATGAAATCACTTTTATAGTCATGCCAGGATCTATTTTAGAATTATTTTTTGAAGCTAGCTTTTTAGTTCAGTTTGTTATTATTATTTTATTAGCTGCTTCAATTATTTCTTGGATGATAATCTTCGAACGATGGATCTTTATTAATAAATCTAGAGAAGAATATAGAAGATTCGAGTCATTATTTTGGTCCGATATTGGCCTTGAAAATCTTTTAGAAGAAGGACAGTCTAATG
>Ga0066836_10001425_pt1 | contig 12501 bp, 7 predicted proteins | sample ETNtaG_18_FD_71568 | JGI IMG/M metagenome (GOLD analysis project Ga0066836, IMG submission 71568) | Marine microbial and viral communities from oxygen minimum zone, Eastern Pacific Ocean - ETNP201302SV91 | ecosystem: Environmental > Aquatic > Marine > Oceanic | place: Pacific Ocean: Eastern...
GGTCCATCAGTTACGGTTCTTGAGTCAATTAAGGCGCCTCCCATTTTCTTTATTGCCTCTTGAATTTCTGTTTTTTCTAGTTCGATCCCTAAGATTTTTTCAATTAACCTTTCAGGAACCTTGTGTTTTTTCGATTCTCCTCTCGGTGTATTGCTTATTTCTCCATCCCAATTAGTGAGTATTACTGATTCTACTTTTCCTCCTCTTTCCGCCAGAGACAAACAAATTAACAATAAGCATGCTTCACAGGATCTTTCATCCCAACCTGTTACATCAATGAAGAAATCAGTAGTGTCTCTGGTTACAGTTGTATGGTCACCATTAATAATAGGCGGAAATGATAATACCCTATCTTCACCATCTACTATGACTGGAAATTCATCCATATTGTCCATAAGATGCGCGTATTCCTTACCTTTAGGGTGAGATTTTAAAATGTCTTCAATAGACATTTTTTGATTTTCAGCCAGTGGTGTAAATGAATATTTTTTGTTAACACTTTTTACATTGAATGGTGGCTTTAATTGCGATAAGTCATGTACTCCAATCGATGCAAATTTTCTTTTCCTACCTAAAGTCATATGCAATTTTTCTTGATGATCCATCAATGACTGGATAAATTCATCCTTTTCATTTGCATTAGAACCATTATCGACTCCTCTCACAACTGCTCCCAATATTATAGGGCGTATTTTTTCTAAAGACGAGTCAACCACAACCTCTAATTCTCCTTCACTTATTTCAAAATCAGGAGAATATTCTGCAGAATTTAGGAAAGATCTAGCAGCTCTAGCAATGGTCTCGTGGCTTAATAAATCGGGTCGGTCTGGGAAGATTTCAATTTCAATCTCTTTCTCATCATTTCCTTCAACTACACATCCTATGGATGGCATTTTCTCAGCCCATTCCTCAGAAATATACTTTACTCCATTTTTACTTTGTATATATTCTAGAATACTATGACTGAATTTTAAAGTCGGCATAATAAAACCTCAGTTACCAAGCCACATAGGGAGTGACCTGTCATATCCAACCAGTCTTAAACCAGATATTGCTGCTGTATCGTAATCAATTGCTCTCAGGTTTCTTCTAGTTATTTCATCAAGACTTTCAATCCCCAAGTCAATCATCCATCCTTTGAGACTTGAATCTAGCCAAATCAATGTTTCTTCTAGATTATCCTCAGTTTCTGGTGCAACAATCACTGAACACCCCGCTCCCTTAGCTACAATGAAATCTTCTGCACTTGGGCATTCATCTAATTCAATCATCAGATGTCTTCCTTGTTCGGCTATATTCATTGCCCTAGATGCCAATCCTATTTTTGGTAATGCTGCTGCCGCCCTACTCCCTCCAGGTCTTGCAGCATCAATTATAGCTCCATCCAAATTTAATTCAACTATTAATCTAAACAAATTTTCCACTCTATCGACTCGATCCTTAAGGATAACTAAAGCATCTTTCTGAATTTTACTTGTTAACGAAACTAATACAGCCTCTATTTCAGCATCATTCATATTGGGTAGTTTTGATAGATTAAGAACAATGCCTGAACATTTCCCCAAATCCATTTCAATATTGCCTATGTTATTTTCATCTATAATTAGTAAGTCTATATTTCTTGGAGAAGATCTTACAATACACGGTTGTTGAGCAAGTATTCCAGCCGCAGAATCAGATGTTTTATCTTTTTCAATTAGCCAAGGTATAGGGAATAAAAGCCCAACATCATCATTTCCTACTGGATTAATCAAAGTATAATTGTCGAGAGGACTATGCTTTGATAATATCTTATTTGATGCATTTGTAAATGAAATTTTCTCAAAACCTTCAATTATACTTGCTTCCGGTTCTTCGGGATAATATTGTGAATCATCTGATGGTACTATGACTAGAGCATCTTTGCTTATTGATAGTCCCAATGGTTCCAGATGTTCAGATAGTTCTGTAATTTCTTGAGGTTCTATACTTCTCATATCTGCACCTTGGCCGGGTGCTGGACAATTACCTGCAACAATTATTCTGCCGCCTTTCATGCCTACTCCCGGTTCTTTACTCACTGATCCTAATACAATTATTATTCCACCGGACATACCTGCTCCGGTTCTTTCACCTGCCTTCCCTCTGACGAGTATTGTCCCTCCTTGCATTGATTCTCCTGCGTTATTAGAAACAGAACCTTGAATGTTTATCATCCCTCCAGTCATATGTGAACCAATTCTGTCCCCTGCATCTTTTTCAATATTTATTCTTCCTTTTTTTTGGAATGCTCCTGCCATTGTCGAACAATTCCCTTGAAGCGTGAAATTCCCTCCTTGATTCAGTGCACCAGCAAATTCACCTAAGTTACCTAAAAGTAGAACTCTTGACCTTTCAGGAAGATGAGTTACTACTCCGATCTCTCCTTCTTTGGGCTTTTCATCCCCTCCTCGTCCCCAACCTATCCTTACAAGTAGGTCTCGGTCAAGTGCCTCTGAGAGCATTTTCTCTAGGTCACGATTCAATTTGATGCTCTTAGATGTGACTTCTCGCATACAACTCCCATCACTCTGACAGAGTATTTGGTATTGATTCTGACGGCGTGAGGAGTTTTCTTGTTTCCTCCAATGTCATTACATTTTTCATTCTAAAAAAGGGTATGTTGATAGAGTTTCTACTCGGGCATTGCAAATGCCCCTAGGGCACGTGTGTGAGAATATGGTAGTTATCAAAGTCGCAATAAATGGTTTCGGTACAATAGGTAAACGTGTAGCAGATGCAATTGATGCTCAGAATGATATGGAAATTGTAGGGGTTACAAAGACCGGCCCATCCTTTGGCTGTGAGTTAGCAGTTAAACGTGGTTTTCCATTATATTGTACATTCGATAACCCACAAAAAATTTCTTCTTTTTCGGAACAAGGTTATGATTGTAAAGGAGGCCTTTCAGATTTATTGTCAGTTGCAGATGTTGTTATCGATTGTTCTCCTGGTAAAATGGGTGCGGATAATCTGCAGAAATATCAATCAGCTGGTATCAAGTACATGTTTCAAGGTGGCGAAAAACATTCCCTTACTGGACTATCTTATACTTCTTGCGCCAATCATATCGAGAATCTCAATGCACAAGGTACACGCGTAGTCTCATGTAACACAACTGGACTTTCTAGGACCTTGGTTCCTTTATTCGATTATTGCGGCTCTCTAAAGGTCGAATGTACTATGATTCGAAGGGCTGCAGATCCCGGCGATTCACATAAGGGTCCAATAAATGCAATAAAACCGGTTCTCAAAGTTCCTAGTCACCATGGTCCAGATGTCATGACAGTAAAACCAGAAATAGAAATCAATTCATTAGCTGTTGCAGTCCCTACTACTTTGATGCACGTCCATTCTATTATTGCAGATTTGCCAGAGGGTCACAATCTTACTACTGATGCGATAATTGAGATGTGGAGAAATACTCCACGCGTTATTGTGATGAATGGACATGATGATCGCATACCCACTACTGCAGAAGTTATGGAAATGGCTAGAGACATAGGTAGGAAATGGGGAGATTTACATGAAATCTTTGTTTGGGAAGACGGCGTTAAATTGGTAGGTGACAGGTTATACTACTTCCAAGCCATTCATCAAGAGAGCGATGTCATTCCCGAGAATGTCGATTGTGTAAGGGCTTTAATGGGTACTGAAAAGGACTGGAAAGCCAGTGTCGAAAAGACAGATTCTGCTATCTCTGAATATTATGGACTTTGTTAAAGTCACATATATTCTACGAGACATCCAATCTTAACGGTCAAAAGGGCTTCATCAGTCGGGTATACGATATGAGCACCATGAGGTCAGTCCTTCCAATAGTTTTAATATTCCTTTTTTCTTCTTGGTCAAGTGTTGTCGTAGCATTCGATAATGACTCCAATACTTCAAATAATGATGTTGATACAGAAAATTCTGAGCCTCTCTGGAGTGAATTTTCCGTTGGTTACGAATCAGTTTATGATGTTAAGAAATTTTCGGGTCTAATCCACTCTCCGTTCGGAACTTTTGATCCTCTACAGGATCCAATTCCTCTAGGTCCAGAGAATTTGTACGATTATCAGGCACTACACCGCACAGGTTTGGCCATCATCCAATCTAATGAAGTTGATATGACTGGTTTGAATGATTTATTAGATTTACATGACATACCTGTAATCGATGTAATTCCTGATTCTGCTTTGATAATAAGGTTACCAGTCGATGAAGTACTAGCACATAAGTCCCTACTTGAGAAGTCAGAACACGTTCGTTGGGTTGGCGAATTACCAATTGCATGGAGAGTTTCACAAGATTTAGTTAGTCTTTCTGCTAGAGGTGGTATTTTAGTTGATTTAGACATAACTCCTGCTTCAGATATAGGGTATGATAAGTTATTAGAATTAGAAATGGATTTACAACAACTTTCGGAATATGATATTTCGAGAGATATATGTGATGAACATTTATGCCAAATTAAGGAGATAGATGCGTCTTGGATTCCTGTCCTTGCTATGGATGGTCGAATACTTAGTATACATTCTTCTTCTATAATTACAATTCACAATGATAATGCTAAAGAATTAATCGGTGGAAATCTAGTTTTAGAAAAATCAAATATTATTCTAAATGGTAGTGGAGAGGTATTAGCAATCTCTGATACAGGTATTGATGAAGATCACGGAGACTTCTATGGTCGTATTAGAGAAATTTATAACCAATTTGGGCCAGACAATTCTCATGAAGATAGAAACAGTGGACATGGAACTCACGTCACTTCAACCTTGCTTGGAGATGGTAGTGGAGAATCATTCACAGAAGGAATGGTACCTGCTGCTTCCTTCCATTTTTACCAACTTGAGGCTGATAATTCAGGTATTCTCGCCCGTTGGGGTTCACTATATGATATGTTTTCACATTCTTACCAGCAAAGTGCTAGGATACAGACTAATAGTTGGGGGAATGTTAACCTTGTTGGAGAATACAGCTCTGACTCAAGATCCGCAGACACCTACTTAGTTAGCCAGCCTAGTTTCCTCGTATTATTTTCTGCGGGTGATTTAGGTGAGGATGGCTATGAAAGCATAACTCCTCCCGGTACAGCAAAGAATGTACTAACTATTGGTTCTTCAACAACTGGTTCATACGGCAGCCAATCTGCTGGGGAAGTTTCTTCAACTTCTTCAAAGGGAACAACTTTTGATGGTCGCATAAAACCAGATCTTGTAGCTCCGGGTGTTATGATATGCTCTGCAAGAGCTAATGAGGCACAGTTTGCAGAAGGTGAGAATTGTTCTTCGTCAACACATGGAGACACCGGTAATCCACTTTACATGACCTTGAATGGTTCTTCTATGTCAACTGCAGTTGCAGCGGGAGCAGCAACTATGGTAAGGCAACATCTGCGTGAAACACAATCTTTAGCCGAACCTCGTTCTGACCTTATTCGTGCTCTTCTAATTAACGGTGCTGATGATATTGGGGTGCCAGATATACCTAACTCTATGGAAGGTTGGGGGCAAGTAAATGTCTCTAATAGTATATTCCCCTCATATTCTGATAATGATTTAGATTTACTTTATGATACTTCTAGAGAATTAAAACCAGGACATTCATTCATTTATACAGTAGAATCCGATTCATCTTCACGATTTGATGTTACACTTGTTTGGAATGATCGTGAAGGTTCAGCAATAGCAAACCAATCTGCGCCTAAATTAGTAAATGACCTAAATTTAATCGTCACTTCACCAAGTGGTGAGAAATATTATGGTAACAATTTCGTCAATGGTTTTAGTTCCGTTGGTGGTTCTTTAGATGAATTAAACAATGTTGAACGTATCAAGTTAGATTTACCTGAGATAGGAACATGGTCAATCGAAGTTGGACATGCAGGAGGATTCTTGCAAGATTATGCAATAGTTCTTACTGGAGACATAAGTGAAATATCTCTTCCTGATTTGACGGTACTTCCTAACTCAATTACAACTTCCGTAGAGAGTCCTCTTCAAGGAGATACATTTTTGATTGAAACACAATGGAAAAATCAAGCTTCAGGTCCTACCGGTGCTTACTCGATATTGATTGAAGATTTAACTGACAATACAGTGATATTAGAGCAAGCAAAGACATCTCTTACTGGGGGCTCCTTGACATCTCTTTCTTATCCTCATATATTCTCTACCACTGGCTTACACACAATTAGGATTACTTTAGATTCTAATTCCGAAGTATTAGAATTAAATGATGAATTAAATGGCATTAACAATAATTATTACGAGATAGATGTATATGTTTCACAGGTAGGAGTCAGATTAACACCTCTGCTAATTGATGACTCCTTACCATCCAATCCTTCTGAGATTGATCAGTCTCGAATTCGCCATTTAGATCCTACTATTAGCAATTCGGTATCTTTCAAATTGGAATTGAAGAATGAGGGAACTTCTGAGATTACTGTTGATATTTCTGCATCTCCTGTGCAATTATTGGGTGACGGAGGTTTACTCCTGGCTCCTAGTGACGAATGGTGGAAGTTATTCAACGAATCCGGTCCATGGATTTTATCTCCTTCAGGAGATTCTGGTGACCGTATCCTTATTTCTTTGGAATTTACCGATGTGGATGCTGATTTTGGAAATGAAATCTATGCACTACCTGGGACATTTGTGTCGCAAGTCACATTATGGGATAAGAATGCTCCAACAGTTTCTCACTCATTACAATTACAGACAGTTGTAGAAAGGGTAGAGGGTTTAGTCACAGTAGTTGCCGGTGCTGAGGAATTAGGCGCCATACCAGGACAATTTGCTCAGTTCTCTCTCTCTATTCTGAATACAGGTAATGGACCTACTCAGTATGCTGTTTCTTGTGAAACTGACAATCGTTGGATCATAAAAGTGGGTGATAGTGGAACTTCCGTTCTTAATTTAGAACCACTATCTCGGTTGCAATTTCTTCCTGTACCAATAAGGGTTAGGGTTCCAGATGATGTTTTAGGAGCACCTCCTTCAGGAACTATTGAAGGAGTTAGTTGTACTACTCAATCAGTCAATGACCCTTCTTTGTTTTCAGTTGATGATGCATCAGTAGAAGTTTTTGAAAGCCGTGACTTTAGTACTGAGATATTTTCAGTAAGTGGTAATTCATTAGGGCCACTAGGGCTTGCAGATGATCGACCTGTTCTTAATGGCGATTTAGTAACTACTAATCTGGTTATTACAAACGAAGGCAATGTTCCTTCTCAATATACTGTTAATGTTCAAAATGGCTGGCAGACACAAATAATAGAAGGAGAAAATGAAATTGTTAATGCAGATATGACCGTTGATGTTTTGGCAGGAAATAGTATTACAATCACAATTAATACAATAGTCCCTCTATCTTCTAATATGGGTGATTCTAATATAATTACAATAAGAACTACAATTTTAGATGGGGGTACTTTGATTAATGGTACAAAATTAGTTATTGAAGAACTTGCATCTCTAGAAATAGAAAACCCGGGTAAAATCGAGGTAGCTCTTGGGCAGGCATCAGTTGCACCAGTTAAACTTCACAATATAGGAAATGTCCCTCTAGATATTTCTCTTACAATGGGTAGTTTACCTGCTGACTGGTCTGGTGGTTTCCTCTCAGGGAACACATTTGAGATGGATATGAACCGTGAAGCATATGTGTCCATAGGTCTTGATTTACCTGGAAGCCTTCCTATTGGTGAATTAGACCAAATCTTATCTGTAATTATAGAATTTACAACCCCTGGTGGCGAGGTTTATTTCCAAACAGTTGAGTTAACGGTAGAAGTAATTCCTTCTATTTGGGTGGTATTGGAGTCTGAGTTTACTTTCATCGAAGAAGTCCCTTCTGGTAAGGCTGCTGTTTTCGATGTGAATGTTACTAATTTAGGAAATGTGATGACTGGCGCTTCAATCACAATATCAGATACTAATGATTGGAATATTCTGTTGAGTGAATCTTTAGTTGAGGATATTTCACCTGGAGAATCTAAAACAATACAAGTTTCAGTTAAAGCAAATTCAAACACTGAATATGGACTCTCAAGTATTGAATTATCAGTGAATGCAACTAACTTTTATCCGGAAGATACAGAAATAACCAATTCCAAACTAACTCTAGAGATGAGTAAGGAGAGAGTTACAAATTCTGGTGGTATATCGGGTATTCTTGAATCTCTAGGTTTGCCTTCATGGACCTTAGCCTTGTTGTTCATTTTTGCTCTTGCCGGCGTCTCAGTCATTGGCATTAGGATGAGGCAAGAATCTCAGAAACTTATTTCTCCAGAAGAAGAACTCATACCGGAAGGTTCAGCTCTTCTTTCTGGTAGTTCTACTGAACGTCGTGCAGCAGCACTTGACACGTCTTTAGGATCGGGGGACACTCTGACAGGTGGTGTTAGTGACGATGAGATTCAGGCTGCTATAGCCTCTTCGTCTCCAGGTAAATTATTGATGTCTCCAGAGGGTTCAGCGCCTTTACCATTGAGTGGTTTACCAGATGGTTGGACTATGGAACAATGGCAATCTTATGGTCATCTTTGGTGGGAACAAAACCAACCTTAGTTAGGGTTTGACTTATCACTACGGTCTTTTCCCCTAGATACATGCAAGGCTCCATTGTCTTATTTGGTCCACCTGGTGCTGGTAAGGGTACGCAGGCAGTTAGGATTTCAGATTTTACATCTAAACCTCAAGTTTCTACAGGTGATATGTTAAGGCAGTCAGTTTCTTCAGGAAGTGAATTAGGATTGGCTGCTAAAGTTTTCATGGAAGCGGGTGAATTAGTCCCTGATGATGTAATTATTGGACTTATTTCTGAACGACTAAAAATGACAGATGCTTCTAATGGTGTGCTTTTTGATGGTTTTCCACGCACCATCGCTCAGGCCGAAGAGTTAGCAAAGATAGCCGATGTTACTGCCGTAATATCCATAGAAGTTCCAGATGAATCTATAATACAAAGAATAGTAGGTCGGAGGATGGATCCTGAGACGGGTGAAATTTATCATGTTGATTTTAACCCAGCTCCAGATTCTATTGCAGATAGGTTAATTCAAAGGAAAGACGATAATGAATCCACTGTTCGAACTAGGCTTTCTGCTTATCATAGTCAAACCTCCCCTCTTGCTGGTTGGTATGATGAACAGGGCGTATTAATAAGAATTAATGGCAATCAAAAAATAAAAGATGTTGGTGATGAAATTGCTCATAAATTATTATCGAATAAGGATCAAGAGTCTTCTTCTTAATGGGGTTAATATGTCTGGTAGAGGAAGGTCAAAGGAACAAAAAAGACGTAAAACACGTTCTTTAGATGCTATTTCAGAACTTTCTGACATTATTCTTTCACCTGATAAACATTCTTTTAGAGTCAGAGATATTGCAGCCAGAGATATGCTTAGATTGAGTAAAAGACATGGGCAAAGCAATACTTTTAATTCCCGAATTTTAATCTGTAGGTCTTGTGAATCATTAATGAGATTCGGGCACGATTCATCTGTTAGAATTAGAGATAAGTCAGTGATTATTACTTGCGAACGTTGTAATAATAAGATTCGTAGACCGATATGATGTGGATGTATTAATATGGACGTGCCAAATTCCGTTAAAAAAAATGCCATGGACAGCAGTCTAGAAATTACAATTAGAGTTGGAAAACTTGGCTTAAATGACTCAGTAGTTACAGAACTCAACCAACAGTTGTTGAAGCGGAAATTGGTTAAGATGAAAATAAATCAAGGTGTTGCTACTGGTTCTTCTGAGAGAAAGCAATTATTCGAATCAATTGCATCCGAATCTGAATCGATTATAGCTTTTCAGAGAGGGAATATTGCTGTATTCTGGTCAGGCTCTTGATACACCATAATTTCGCTATCTGGTAAGTTTTAGATGGTGATATATTTAGAGGTCATGTTGTACGCATGTTCATGACTAAGAATACCCGAGGCTTTTCACCTCGTTCTATTCCATTTTTTGTATTTGCTTTCTTATTTTCTTCGTTGACCTCTCTAAGTGTGTCAGCAGCAAGTACAGGAACCCCTTGGTCTCCTTCAGAAATGCCTAGTTGGGCTGTACCTGTGGCGGTAGGGATCTTAGTCTGTGTTTACGGATTAATAGTTTTTGAAGTCGTTCACAGAGCATTAGCAGCAGCTCTCGGCGGTATCGCAGCAGTTATTTCCTTACACGTAGTAGGTGATGGTCCTGCTCTGATGGATATCATGACTTGGATTGACTGGGAAACTATCGGATTACTAATTGGGATGATGATAATGGTCGACATTCTATCAAAAACTGGAATTTTTGAATGGGCTGCGGTACAAGCATATGCAAAGAGCGGTGGTTCTATTTGGCGCCTAACATTTATTTTATGTATTATCACAGCTTTCTTTTCTGCTTTGTTAGACAATGTAACTACGATTTTACTAATCGTTCCAGTAACTATCCAGATTTCTAAGGTTCTAAATTTAGAACCAGTTCCTCTAATCATAGCTGAGGTTATGTTCTCTAATATTGGTGGTGCTGCCACTCAAATTGGAGACCCACCTAACATCATCATAGGTGCGCAACTTTCGACCCAGAGCCTAAGTGGTACTGTTTTGGCTGAACAAAGTATTGGCTTCAGCGATTTTGTAATCCATGTTGCTCCTGCAGTTCTCATTGCCATGATTCCTGCTTTTTGGCTATTAAGAATAATTGAGAAACCTGGTCTTTCAGGTAATAGAAACAGGAATGTAGATTTATTACGTGCTCAGTACGGTATAAAAGATGTAGATTTACTTAAAAAATCGGGCACCATTCTAATTGGTGTAATCTTACTATTTTTTGCACATTCTGCATTCCAACATCCGCTGCTTTCCGTCGCTACCATAGCTCTTGGAGGGTCAGTATTGATGCTTCTCGTAACATCACCTCATAGAGTAGAAGAGCAGTTAGATTCTGTAGAATGGACTACCATTATTTTCTTTGCAGGTTTATTCATAATGATACACGGACTTGAATTTATGGGCTTGATTGAGATGATCGCAGATTCTATATCTGGCACAATATCAAAAGCATCAGAGGACAACAGGCTAATGGTTGCTGTACTCTTATTACTCTGGGTCTCAGCCATAGCTTCGGCTTTCATTGATAATATTCCTTATACTGCTACTATGGTGCCTGTAGTGATTGAGCTTGCCTCTAACCCTGATCTTGGCTTGCCATTAGGACCATTAGCATGGGCCTTAGCCTTGGGTGCATGTTTAGGGGGCAATGGGACTATTATTGGTGCTTCAGCGAATGTTGTAGCAGCGGGTCTAGCAGAAGATTCTGGCAATGATATATCTTTCAACAGATTTTTCCGTACTGGTTTTCCTATAATGTTGCTGACACTTGCACTTTCAACAGTATATTGTGTAGTTAGATATGCTATCGACTGGCCATCTCCATTTGTCCCAGTGGCTATAATCACTCTACTTATTGTCAGTTCTCTTTCTCTAACTCCGCTCGTTTACAAGGATATTGATAATTTAGATTTAAGCGGCGTCAATCTTGAAGAACTAAATTTCGAAGAAGAATGATTTTAATCTTAAGGAAAACTTTTCATTTTTATATTCTAATAGTTGTAACTTTTCCAAAAAACCCTCTCTTTTTCGTATATTCATTTCCTAGAAAAAAATAATTATTAAAGAACCCTATATTCGTTACACTCAGACCCTTTAGGGAGGGGATGGCAACCCTTTACTTCATATACCAAAGGTAGGTCGCGAGGCTGCTTATAGTGCGCTTTGGTACTTACATGTATCAAGGTTAGTGGTTGAGAGCGCTTCGCCCTGCGGGGAGACGGAGTGGTCTGAGAAGCCAGAATTGATATGCCTGGACACCAGAGGACTCACAATGAGTCCCTGTGTTAAGATAATAAATAGAAAGTGGGAATGTAGAAATTAATAAAATGCTACAACCCGACTGGGGGATGGCTCGGCTCGAGAGCCGAAGAAGGTCGTGACAAGCTGCGATAAGTTGCGGGGAGAGGCATGAATCTCTTGGATCCGCAAATTGCTGAATGGGACCTCCTGGCACTCTGTGCCATTCCTAAATGGAAAGGGAACCTCCTGAACTGAAGCATCTCAGTAGGGAGAGGAAAAGAAATCAAACGAGATACCGCTAGTAGTGGCGAATGAAAACGGTATAGGACAAACCGAATCTTCATGAGAAATCATGAAGAGATGTGGGGTATGGACCATCTGTAGTCTAAGTCATGGAAGTAGAAGTCGCCTGGAACGGCGCACCATAGAGGGTGAAAGACCCGTATATGTACATGATATGATCAAGTGATGAGTCCTGAGTATCGTGCGTTGGATATCGCGCGTGAATATGGGAGGCATAAACTTCCAATCCTAAATACTACTCGAGACCGATAGTTGACAAGTAGCGTGAGCGAAAGCTGAAAAGTATCCTTAGCGGGATGTGAAAAGAACCTGAAACCAGTCGGGAACAAGCTGAATAG
>Ga0066836_10001426_pt1 | contig 12494 bp, 13 predicted proteins | sample ETNtaG_18_FD_71568 | JGI IMG/M metagenome (GOLD analysis project Ga0066836, IMG submission 71568) | Marine microbial and viral communities from oxygen minimum zone, Eastern Pacific Ocean - ETNP201302SV91 | ecosystem: Environmental > Aquatic > Marine > Oceanic | place: Pacific Ocean: Eastern...
ATTCGATTTGAATCATTTTGAGGAGGATTACTACATCCGATAAAAATTAATAAAGTAAAAATAGGTAAATAATATTTTTTCATAATTTTCTCCTTATGTAATGTAAAATTAAACAATTAAAGATAAAAATTGTTCCTTGATAATAATAGTTATTAAATAGAAATCTATTTTTTCAAGTCTTGAATTAGTGAAAATTGTTTCCCATTTTTATTTAGCAATTTATTTTTTGTTCTCATTTTATTAAACACTTTATTCTCGGTTTTTGAAAAAGTAATATTGATTTCACTCCAGAATGCATCAAGTGTGCCAATCTCGACACCATATTGTAAGTTCATCATCTCATCACAAAAGCCGTCGGGCATTAATGCACATTGATCTTGGTATAAAGATAAAGCCAAGGAGTTTCCATTCATAGCGTATTTAAATATTGGCCCTCCGCCTTGACAATCGGGTTCGCCAAAAGGTCCATCTTCATAGCAGTAATTCCATTGAAAAGTTGAATCTGTTGCTACCCATTCGATCATACTTTCCATGGTTTCATTGCCGATAGTTTCTCTTATTTTCCCTTTTCCATCTTCATCAAGAGTAAAAATTATTTTATCAGGAAAAAACATTTGGTCATTCATAAAGTAGTTTTCATTTGCACTAATAGTTGAGGAAACTTTCTTGATTTCCCCATTCAAAACTATATATCGAGTTGAATCAATAATTAAATTATTATTTATATAAAGTTCTCTATATACTGTATCAGATGATCCCTTTACACTAATATCGCTTGCGATGTAATCGAATTCTGTTCCTATATAATTATAATAACCATCTGATGAACTAATTGTAAAACTTGATTGATCATAATGATCAAGAGAGCCAGCGTAATCATCTATATAATACGAAGCACTATACTGTAAATTTTCATTGTATGTATTTTTTACAATAACAAATGTGCCATCTTGATTTTTATTAACATTGAATTCTGTTAATGAAAAAGTATCATTTATTTTTTCATCAATATAAGTTTTCGCTTCAATTTTTCCTTCTTTAGTCCCTAGGTAAACTTCCTGTGTTTTATTTAATCTCAGAAATAATCCTCCAGACATTTCATTCATTTCCCAAACTCCAACTAAAGGACTTTCTTCATTATCATCCTCGCAACTAAGCAATAAGACTAGAAAAACAAAAAATACCTTTTTCATAATTTACTCTCTTTTCAATTCATTAGATGGGCAGGGCCATCAAAAGTTAAATCAATTGGTTTTGCTACAATTTCAACTTGATCATTCTCTATATCAATATACCATACCATACTTAATAAAATATATTGCCCAGTTTTTCCATGTTTCCAACGTCTAATTGTGCTGAAACTGCATTCCTTCATACCTTTCGATTTCAAAATATTCATCTGATTTTTTTTGATTTTAGCTGAATCCTCCGGATGGATGAATCCTTCATCATACGTATGATGAACTAATTCCGATTCTTTATAACCCATTATTTCATACCACTTCCCGCCGATTTCAGTAATAACTCCATCTGATAATCGGCCAATAAGTATGAGTGTTCTAGCATTTATTCTCTTAAAAAGATCATCGTCTGTTTTATCAGTCTGAACTTGAGCCAGATCAATATCCAATTTTCTTATCTGATTTTTTAATTTGACGTTCTCATTAATTAAATAATCAATGACTGTTTTGTTGTCCTCTATGGTGGGGTCACTTGGGACAGGCATTTCTGGTTGGTGAATATCAGACTTCACTTTAAGTAAATGCTTGGAGGGTATTTGTCCTTTTGTTAACCAAGCGCTTAGCGCCTGGGGGGTGACCCCGAAATATTCTGCCACTTCGTACTTATGACGGAATCCATAGTGGATCATAACCTTAGATATTGCTTCTTGAACTATATTCATATTTATAAATTAATATTGAATAATATAAAATATTTAATTAATATAATACAATTATAATGAATAAGTAATTATTATAGTTTCATTAATATGTTAAGAATTATATAAATTCAAATGATAATTTTAAATTATCAGCAAGGAGTTAATATGAAAGTTTCTAATAAATTAATTGCATTAACTATTTTTAGTACATTATTAATAGGTCAAACAGAGCCTATATTTTTTGGACAGCAAAAAGCGATACAATCCTTAGCTGCTCAGTCGGGTTTTACAGCTGAAGATTTGAATACATATATTAAGCAAGAATATGGAAGGCCTCTGCATGAATTGACTCAAACCCAGGGCGCAGCACTAATTACTGATTTTCAAAATGGTACAATTTCCATAAACGATATTCAGCCAAAATTTGTTTCTAATCCACAATTATCCGATGCTGAAAGAAAAAAATTATTAACTGCAGCAAGTGTTTTAGAGAAGGGGATGAAAAAACGATTTCATTTTAGAGATGGGTCAATCAATGAAGGTGAGATCTTAAATGTAGAAGGTGATTTAGTTGAGCTCAAAACAGGTTCAGGAGTATTCAAAATACCTAGAAATGAATTTTTAGCCGAGACTGCTGAGATAACAAACAAAAGTGGAGAAAGGTTTGTTGGTAATGTGCTCGCTGATACTGAGGAAGAATTTAGAATTCGTACACAATATGGCGATGCAACTATTCATAAAAGAGATATAGAGAAGATGCGTCGATATCATGGAGGTGTTCTGGATCAAAAAACTGAAGAACGTAAACAGTTTTATGTAGGAGAAGCGAGTCTGCTTACTGTATTTCTAGATCCTACAGCAAACATACTTTCGCCGAATACATTCTATATTAGTGGGATGTCTTTGGGGTATGGATTAACAGATCGTTTCCAGATGACCACTAAGTATGCTTCCAATTTTAATGGAGATTTAAATTTGCATCCACGTCTAAGATTATTTCACCGAAAAACAGCTACCAATGAACGAAATATGTCGATAGGATTAGGTTTTCACCGGGCAATGCCAATTAAATCAATCATTGGACGATATTCCCATGCGATTAAAGTAGATGGAACTGTAAATCCAAAAACAAAAGAAGCATATAGATTGAATGAGCTTAAATCTGATAATGAAAAATATGTAGATGAGGCAGCATCAGTTGTAGATGGAAATGCTGATGATCCAATATATGTAGAGGCTTATGCAGTGTTTACATCTCATCGTATTAATCCCACAGGTCGAGGAAAAGTAGGCTGGTCAATAGGTGGAAAAATATCAAATGCTTTTGTTGATAGAGATAAGTTTCTAGTATCTGGCTATACATGGGATGAAGATTATAAAATTCCCTATAGATTATGGGCTTCTTTTGATTATGACCTAAGAAAAGATTTGAAATTTGTTGCGTCAACTTGGATAGATAACGGATATAAAACTATGGATGCATCAGTTGCATTTGAAGACTATTTAGGTTCAGATGGCTCAGCGCCTTTGTCGATCGATTCAATGTTTGGAAAAACAAGTTTATTTGATTTTGATTTTGGTATACTATATGCGCCAACAGAAAACTTCAGAATTGGAATCCATTTTCAACAACCATTCATCGATTTTTATTGGGAGTTCTTTGAATTTTAAATCTAAAAATTCAATAAAACTTTTCGTTATTTTTTTTATTGTCTGTTTTGGATATGCACAAAAGTTTGACCCCAAAACCGGTAAGTTAATTCAAGAAAAACAATTTCATCCCAAAACTGGAGAATTAATTGAGGAAGTTGAGTATGATCCAAAGACTGGTCAGATTATTCAAAAAGAAAATAATACAAATGGGTCCCTGACAGGCAAAGAAGTTGTTGTAATTTTAACTTCAGGAGAAAGATTTACTGGGGAATTAATAGAAACATCAAATACTCAAATATCAATCTCATCATCAACATTAGGATCTATTAAGCTTCAACAAAAAAATGTTAAAAAGCTTTCTTTAAAAGATGCATTATCATCCATAGATAATTCCTCGAAAAATATTTTCGATGATTCAAGAAAGCTAAATGAATCAAATAATGATAAAGTATCTTATTCTGAGCTAATTAGTAGAGCAAAGTCTGAAGCGTCATTAAATAATGAAGAAGCTACTCAAATGGCCATAGGAGCTGCAGGATGTTTTTTTGGGGCTATTGGAATACCGCTTGCTTTAATGACTGCGCATTTAGAGTGGGGGTTAAAAAAACCATCAGGCTCCTATTATAATAATTTGGACGATGATAATAAGAAAAAATATAAAAAAGCATATATGAATGAAGCTAAAAAATTACGCAGAAATGGTGTCACTGGTACAATGGTTGGTTGTTTAGGTATTGCCCTTCTTTTCTCATTAGTTTTGGGTTTTTAAAAAAATGGTTAAATATATTTTTATTCTTTTTCTTTTTACTTTTGGATATTCTCAAAAATATGATCCTAAAACAGGCGAATTGATTCAGGAAAAACAATTTGACCCAAAGACTGGTGAGGTCATTAATAAAGAAAAAAATGCAAATGACTCTTTGCTGAATAAAGAAGTATTAGTGATTTTAATCTCAGGTGATGCCATTCGAGGAAAATTAGTTAAGGACTTAGATGAACAGATTACAATTAGCTCTCCAACCATTGGTTCTATTGATTTGGAAAGAAAAAATATTAAAAGCATTACCTCTGAAAATGCTAGAATTATACCAGCAGAAATTTCAAACAATTCGATTGAATCCTCAAATTCTAATATATCGAATTTGAGTTCATCCCCTGAATATTCTGAAATAAGTACTGAGGCAATAAAAGAAGCAAAAGATAAGAATAATCATTTTATAAATATTGTTGGCGGGACAGGTTCAGCAATTTTATGGCCAACAATCCCATTTACATTACTTTATTTAAAAGAAGGGAAAGTTCCTGAGCCTAAAAGTTTTTTTTATAAAAATTTAGATGAAAAGTCAAAAACTACTTATAAAAAAATATATGAGAAACAATACAGAAGGACTAGGGCATTACAAACTATAACGGGTCCAGTGGTTTCCTGTGGAGTATTTGTGGGCTCAATTATCATTTTAGGTATGCTGTTGACAGTGACCAGTTGATTTAAAGTACTCTAAGATTTTAACTTATAACATCATGTCTTTTTTATTTATCTATTTTATTTCGATTATATTATCACTTCCACTTAATGATGCTCGGCTGAGTATTAATACAATTGAATTCAAAATCGTGAAAAAGGGTAACTCTGATCGCAGATATATATGGTTACACGGAGATGAACAAACAGCAAAAATGGCTCTAGAAAATCATATGAAAAAAAGTAATGGTACCGCTTTCTATATAATAAATGAATTAAGAGAGGTTAGTTTTCATGAGGGGCTGATTGATCCAAATAGGATATTCTCATCCTATGGAGCAAAAAGGAATATTCATAAATATAATCCACAATGGTCAGCAAGTAAAAAAAAGAAATTGCTTAATAGTATAGATAAAGATCGAAAATTTTTTCTTGAAACTATTTTTCCCAAAAATGGTGGACTTTTAATCGCTTTACATAATAATTATAAAGGATATAATATCTATCAAGAAGTAGAAAATAGCGATGCGATATCCATTAAAGATAATCAAAATCCAAGAGACTTTTTTCTCTGTACGAATCGAGCAGACTTTGAATTATTGGCCAAGTCACCTTATAATGTTGTATTACAAGAAAAACTTCCCCAAAAAGATGATGGGTCACTATCATGGGCTGCCCTAAAAAAACAGGTTCGTTATATTAATATTGAGACACGATTGGGTTGGTTAAGTATGCAAAAACGAATGTTAGCATATATAGAAAAAAATCTACCGTAAATTATATTTTTAAGCCATCTTCCTTAAAAACTTTTTCATTTAACTGATTATTTAGATATCCCATCATAACTGAATGCCCCGAAATTATTTTTGGGTTTTTATCATTATCTAAAGCTGTTAAATGAATTGGAGATTTGTTGATTGATAGGAATGCAGTATTCTCATTGCAAACATATAATGTTGGTGGACTTGTTTCTTTTAATTTGTCCCATTTAAAAGAGATACGAAAATCTCCCTGATCAATTCCAAATATCATATCAGGATTTTTTGATGTCATAGGGGCACCTGAATAGAGCGATAACATTGCCTGTAGAATCACCCAAGGCATAGAATTGGGTTCGAGATTTACATAATATGTTTGATCTTCAAAGAGATCAACAGCATGTTGAATACCATTTACATTAACGAGTAAGTTGTAATGACTCAGTCCAATACCTTTTTGTTTGTCCCAAAACACCATTGCCTCATGCTGTAGTAGTGGTTTGAATGATGGCTCATAATTTTCCGGAAATGATTTTATTTCTTTAAAGTAATCAGTTCCTGCAGAAATTACTATAGCCGGAGAGATTGCCTTTTTAGCACCAACTAAATCACCATCGCCTGTAATAACCATAGATGCACCTAAGGTCCAAATGCCAAATGCTAATATCTCAGTTTGAGGGAAAGGAAGCATATCAACAAGAATACGATCTTTTGGTTTAATACCTTCAGCTACAAGCCAATTTGCAGTTTGTTGTGCCAATCTATATACTTTATCAGATGTAAGATTTAGATCAGCATAGACCATTTTTTCACCATATTTTATATTTTGACCATCCACTAGTGATCTGAGATTAGGATAGGGTACCATATGTTCAATAGGTTCAACATTCCCAATACATTGGGCTTGATAGATTCGCTTCTTTAGATTAGAAGACATTATAAGTGGATTTGGTTACTTGGGTTTGATTTGGCGAACTATATCAAAGATGTCGTTAATTCGCGTATAGGAATTCCCAGCTAAACGACCAATCGGATTTAATACCTCTAAATCAATATGTCCTTTTTTATAAACTATATCATCAATATGAAACATTACAATAGTGCCAATAACAATAAAACCTGCACCAGCTTCAGCTTTTCCAATTTCCACAATAGTATTCAATTTGCATTCAAAACTAACTTTTGATTCTCTTACTCTTGGAGGTTTGACTTTTACGCAATCAACAGGTGTTAGTCCAGACACTTCAAATTCATCAACTTCATTTTCAAAGTCAGTTGAACAAGCAACCATTTGGTCTGAGATTTCTTCTGAAACTAAATTGACAACAAATTCTTTAGTGTCTTGAATATTATTTAACGTATCCTTCGTTAATCCATCATAACCTCGACGAGCCGGTGCAAACATGATTGTTGGTGGATTTGAACAGACACCATTAAAATAAGAAAAAGGCGCTAGGTTCAATATACCTTCATTGGATTTAGTAGAAACAAATGCAATTGGCCTAGGTACAATTGACCCTATCATTATTTTGTGATTTTCTTTAAGAGATTGTTTTAGAGGATCAATAATCATTCACTATCCAACCATGAGAGCGGATAATCACTATCATCAATGTCAGAACAATATGTGGTCATTTGTAAAGGACGAAATGTATCAACCATAACAGCGATTTCATTTGCTTCTTTTGCTCCAATTGATTCTTCAGTTTTTCCAGGTTGTGGTCCATGGGGTAATCCAGATGGGTGAAAAGTAATTGAACCTTCTTCAACTCCTTTTCGACTCATAAAATCACCTGATACATAATATAAGATTTCATCTGAATCTACATTGCTATGCGCATAAGGAGCAGGTATGGCTTTTTCATGATAATCAAATAGTCTTGGGACAAAATTGCAGATTACTGCACCATTAGTTTCAAATACCTGATGGACGGATGGAGGCTGATGTATCTTACCTGTGATTGGCATAAAATCATTTACATTAAATACCCACGGAAAATAATAGCCATCCCAACCAATAATATCAAATGGATGATTTTGATACTCATAAGATTGAAGTCCTTTTTCTAGTCTTACTTGTACTTCAATTGGTTCATTAACAACAGGTTTTGTTAATTCAGGTGTTTTGATATCTCTTTCAGAATAAGGTGAATGTTCTAATAATTGACCTAAATCATTTCTGTATTTTTTTGGCGTCTGTATTGATCCCTTAGATTCAATAATGAGTAACTCCATAGATTGTTCTATTTCCAGTTTCCATATAACACCTCTAGGGATTATTGCATAATCACCAAAACTTAAATGAAGTGATCCAAAATTAGTTTTTAGAATCCCTTCTCCTTTATGCACAAAGATGCATTCATCGTAGTGCCCATTACGGTAAAGTTTTTCCATAGATGTTGAAGCAGATGCTTTTGAAATAATGATATCTGAATTATAAAAAAGGTGAATTCGCGATGAAATAGCATTGCCCTTGGATTTAATGTTATGTGTGCGAATATGATGATGCCGATGCTCATGATTCCATGGTTCTAGTTTTATCGGAAAAACATCTCCCACTTTTTTTATTGCAGTTGGAGGAGAAAGATGATATACGTTTGAATAAATATGACTAAAACCATGCCTGCTTATAAGTTCTTCCGAAAAGAGATTATCATTATCGTCACGAAATTGAATGTGTCGTTTATTTGGGAGTTGGCCGCGTTTAAGGTAAAAAGGCATGTTAGATTATACGATTTTGTTCTCTAGTTTTCCCAAACGTTCTACTTGTAGTGTAACTGTATCACCTTTTTGAATCCATCCGCCAGTATTTTCTGGACGGAGCTCTAAAATACAACCAGTTCCAACTGTACCTGACCCTATATATTCTCCAGGAACTAGATTAGTATTCATACTAGCACGTTCAATCATATCGCCAAATGAATGATAGAGATCATTGGTATTCCCATCAGATATTAATTTACCATTCACATGGCAGGTCATTCTTAAGTGTAATTTTCCTTTATCATCCCAAGCATCTTCAAGTTCATCAGGTGTAACCATATATGGACCAAAACTTGAAGCAAAATCTTTTCCTTTTGCTGGGCCTAGGCTCATTGGCATTTCTTCACGTTGTAAATCTCTAGCTGACCAATCATTAAGTATTGTATAGCCAGCGATTACTTTTTCAGCATCACTAGCTTTAATATTTGAACCTCCATTCCCAATAATAATAGCAAACTCAAGTTCAAAGTCTAATTCAGTTGTATTTGATGGGTAAGGAATATCCTGGCCGTGTCCGAAGCAACAATTTGGATTTGAAAAATAAAAAATAGCTATTTTAAACCAGTCTGGATGCATATCTAATCCTCTTAGTTTTCTTGCTGCACGCACATGTTGTTCGAAAGCATAAAAGTCACGAAAAGCTGGAGGATTGATTATTGGTGATAATATCTGTAGATCGGATTCAGCATTTGAAATTTCAGATAAGTCGCAACTTTTAACAATTTCTTCCATTTCTTGTAAAATAGGGAAAAAATGATTCCAATCTGAAGTTGTAGACTTTAGATCATTTGGAATAGTAAGAAACTTTTCATTTCCTCGGTCTTTTTTTATCCATTCCGCACTTCTTCTAATATCTATAATCAAATCATTGAGTTTAAAACCAAAAGAGGGTTGTTTATTTTTTTCTGCTAAGTATGTTAAAAACTTCATCTAGCTCTTATAAGTTTCCACGTAGCGCTTGTTCTTTTTCAATTGATTCAAATAATGCTTTAAAATTCCCCTTACCAAAACTGTTTGATCCCTTTCGTTGAATGATTTCATAAAAAAGGGTTGGTCTATCCTGAAGAGGTTTAGTAAAAATTTGAAGCATATACCCATTTTCATCTGAATCTATCAAAATTCCTAATTCAGAAAGGACATCAATATCTTCATCAAAATCACCTGCTCTTTTCTTTAGATCTTCATAATATATTTTTGGAGTTTCCAATAATTCAACTCCATTATTCTTTAATTGTTTTACAGTACTAATAATATCTTTTGTAGACATAGCAACATGCTGAACTCCCGGGCCATCATAAAATTCCACAAATTCTTGAATTTGTGATTTTTTGAGTCCTTCAGCTGGTTCATTGATAGGCATTTTTATTTTTTCATTTTCATTTGCCATTACGATTGAACGTAATGCAGAAAATTCAGTAGAAACATCTTTATCATCTACACTCCAAAAGCGATGCCAGCCAAAAACTTTTTCATAAAACTTACAGGCCAGTTCCATTTCTCCATTTGGTTGGTTACCAACAACATGATCTATATGAACTAGACCTGTTGGGTTTGCGACAGTTTCAACATCCATAACTTGATATCCAGGTAAAAATACACCATTATATTTTTCTCTTTCTATAAAAGTATGAGTGGTATCACCGTAGGTTTTGATCGTTGCAACAATCGCTTCGCCTTTATCATCTTCGATCATTTTAGGCTCAGATACACTTTCAGCACCACGGTCTGTGGTTTCTCGCCATGCATTTTCTGTATTATCTACAGAAAAAGAAATGTCTTTTACTCCATCGCCATGCCGATCAATATGCTGCCCAATTTCTGTTCCTGGGACGAGCGGTGAACTTAACACAAAACGAATTTGATTTTGTTTCATGACGTAGCTTACCTTAGTACGATTTCCAGTTTCAAGACCTTGATAAGCAATAGGCTGAAACCCTAATGCTGTTTGATAATAGTGAGCCGCTTGCTTTGCGTTGCTCACATATAGTTCACAGTGATCAAATGAGTTTATTTTATAACTATTCATAATAGGCTCATAAATTAACGATAGATTCCAATTCAGTTATTAATCTATTATTTTGTTCTTTTGTTCCGATCGAAATCCGAATACAATTAGACCAGCCAAATGGAGATAAATTTCTAACAATTATTCCTTTTTGTAAAAGTGTATTTGAAATATAGCTTGCCTCTTTTTTAGATGGCCAAACTGTTGTAATAAAATTTGCTATAGATGGAATTGTAGCAATCTTTAGTTTTGATAATTTCAACTTTAGAAATTCATATCCAGCTTGATTAAGTAGTAATGTTTTTTCTAAAAAATCCTTATCATCCATAGCCGCAGTTCCAGCTGCCATTGCAATTGAAGATGGCTCAAAAGGTTCTTTAACCTTCATCAAATTATTGATTAGTCTATCATGAGCAAATCCATAACCAATTCTAAGTCCAGCAAGCCCATATGCTTTCGAGAAGGTTCGAAGAGTAATAACATTGTCATATCGGTAGTCCATAGAATCTGGATAGTCATCTTTTGATTTTGCGTATTCGAAATAAGCTTCATCTAAAATAATTAAAACTCTTTTAGGTACATAAGAATAAAATACATCGAACTCTTCTTTTGTTATATATGTACCCATTGGGTTGTCTGGGTTCGCTATATAAATTATTTTTGTTTGATCATTAAGCATTTTCACCATGGATTTTAAATCATATCGGTGATTTTTCATGGGTACCCAGTGAACTTTTTTACCAGAAGCATTTGCTAAAACACGGAAGCCAATAAATGAATTGCTAGCAGATATCATTTCATCGTTAGCCATTAAAAAAGTTCTAATGATAGTTGACATAATTCCTTCACTTCCAGCACCAAGAATAACATTCCCCATTTTTATATTAAAAGCTTTAGCGAGCTTATTTCTTAGGTCATATCCTGAAGCGTCAGGATAACAATGAAGATTATTTAGAGATTTTTTTATTTCATTAACAGCTTTTGGAGAAGGACCGATTGGATTTTCGTTAGAAGCTAATTTGTCAATATGATCAAGTCCTAATTCACGCTGTACTTCTTCAATAGGCTTTCCAGGAACATAATTTTCCAAATTTTCAATATATGATGGTACCAATGGCATTATAGTGGTAGTTGTGTTTTGTGCTTAAATGTTGATAATACTACAGATGTTTTTAAATGTTGAACATTGGCTAGGGCAGAAAGGCCATGAAGGATTAATTCATCATAGTGAGGAATATCCCGCGTAGCAATTTTTAGTAAAAAATCGCCCTCCCCTGTTATGTGATGACATTCTAAAATCTCTTCCATTTGAGATATTGATTTAAAAAAATCATCTACAGGCGCTTCTCCATGCCGAGCTAATTTGACTTCAACGAAAGTTATGCAGGTATAGCCTGCTTTTTTCGCGTCCAATAAAGTAGTATAACGATCGATCAAGCCACTTGATTCAAGTTTTTTTACGCGTTCTAAAGTACTAGAAGGAGATAGTTTTACTCTTTTGGAGAGTTCAGAATTGGTTATTCGAGCATTTTCCTGAAGCTCTTCCAAAATAAATTTGTCATTTTGATCAATTTTCATAATAATATTTGAAATAATTTAAATAAACAAAAGAAAATATAAAAATAATGTTATATAACAAAATATTATTCTTTTTCATACAAAATCTTAAAACATTGTACCTCTAATATTAATTTCCTAGTTAACAAATGAACATTGAAGGTCCATTAATATCAGGTGTTTTTATTGAACGCCCCAATCGCTTTATTATTTTGGTAGAAATTAATGGCGAAATTATTCGCTCTCATCTACCTGACCCTGGTAGATTAAAAGAACTTCTAATTCCAGGAATAGAAGTCCTTTTGCGACCTGCATCTTCTTCGGGGAAAAGAAAGACAAAATTTTCAACTGTTATGGTTCGGTTTGAGGGGAAACTAATCTCATTAGTTTCAGCATTGCCAAATCAATTTGTTA
>Ga0066836_10001430_pt1 | contig 12483 bp, 11 predicted proteins | sample ETNtaG_18_FD_71568 | JGI IMG/M metagenome (GOLD analysis project Ga0066836, IMG submission 71568) | Marine microbial and viral communities from oxygen minimum zone, Eastern Pacific Ocean - ETNP201302SV91 | ecosystem: Environmental > Aquatic > Marine > Oceanic | place: Pacific Ocean: Eastern...
GCTTCAGATGGTTATACAAAAGATGAGCAATCATTTGAAATTTATGCTAATCATTTACCCACAATTGTTTCCAACCCACCCCACATGGGCTTGGTTGGAGAGTTATTTAAGTATCAAGTTAGAGTTGAGGATATGAATAATAATGCAATTCTTGAATATACCCTTCTAAAAGGACCCCATGGGATGCAAATGGACAGATATGGTAAAATATTATGGGTTCCAAAAGCATCGCAGATTAACAATAACACATTTGAAGTTGCTGTTAGCGATGGGCATGGAACGGATGCTCAGGCTGCAAAAATATTTATTAATAATGCTCCCACTGTAGTTTCTAATCCAAAACCCGTTGGGTTAACTGGACACTCCTGGCGATATAAAGTCACAACAGAAGATTTAAATGGAGATAAAGTTGCATATAGAGCAGTAAGATTACCAAAATACGCTCGCTTTGATAAGAAAAAAGCTATTCTAGAGTGGACTCCCCGTAAAAATCAAATGGGCATGAATGATTTTATTTTGATGGCTGTAGATGAACATGGTGCAACTTCAACTCATGAATTTCAGGTGCATGTTTTTCATGACCCAAGTTCTAGGCAACTTGTTAATACAGGTTGGCCACTTATGCTAACATTTGTGGGTGTTGTTTTTGCCTGGGGTATGGCGCAAATATAATTTCTATAGAATTTAGAAATTAAATAAACTTTCTAAACGCTTTTCATTTATAACCTGAAAATTAATTCCAATTACCACAAAAGGGAATTTAGGCGTATACTCCTCAACTTTAACCCAATCTTTTTCTGTTGTTATTATACAATCCGCTCCAAGTTTTTCCGCTTTGAATTCAATGTCTAAAACATGTTTTTTTGAATATTTGAAATGATCTTTGAAAATTTTAGATCCAATAATTTCACAACCAAATTCGGACCCCACTTTATAAAAGCTATCAGGATTGGCAATTCCTGATAATAAAAAAACTTTTTTATTATCTAGAAAATTTGAAGAATTGCTCAATTTATAATTCATATGAATAATTGACGCTTTTATTTTTGTTTTAAAAAAAGGTAATGAGGTTTTTTTAATTTTTTTAATTAAAAATGGCTTAGGGTCTTCTTTTGTAATAAAAATAACATCGGCTCTCTTAATGTAATGCCATGGTTCTCTCAAAGCACCATGCGGTAGTAATTTATGGTCAGAGAGATTGTCGCTGCCATTTATGAGTACTATATCAAGATCTCTGTAAAGGGAAATGTGTTGAAACCCATCATCCATAATAATTATATCCAATTCAAAATTTTTTACAAGAATCATACCTCCTCGATAACGATTTTCATCTACAATGATTGGAGTATTGGTAAGTTTTTTTGCCATCATGATAGGTTCGTCACCAGATTTGTCACAGGTTGAAATAATTTCTTTTCCATTAGATACTAAAATGGGTCCTTTTGTAGATCGACCATACCCACGGCTAATTATGCCAATTTTGAATTCTTTATTTTGTAGCATTTTACAAATATATATAACCATTGGAGTCTTACCTGTTCCCCCTGTAGTCATATTACCTATGCTAATTACGGTGCATGGGAGCTTGTGAGTGATAAAAAAATTATATTTATATAATAGGTTGCGGCAAAAGACTATTCCTAAATAAAATAAAGACAGTGGAAAAAGAAAATAAGGGTAAAGATTTCTATACATCTTCATTATTTGCATAGTGCAAATTGCTAACCTCGACATCATGCATTCCTTTTAAAAAAGTGTTTGTAGATTCTTTTTGATCGAGTTTGTTATCCAAGAATATAGGTTGTCCGTATTCAATATAAATTTTCCCGAATGGTTTTTCTAAATAAAAAGTGTCCCAATTTGTAAATCCCCATCTTTTTGTTGAATAAACACTAATTGGTATAATTGCTGAATTAGTAATTTGTGCTGCCCTAACAATTCCAAGTTTTGGAATTTTTGCGGGTCCCGTAGGCCCATCGGGTGTAATAAATAAACGGGCCCTTGGTTTTTTTAAAATTTTAATCATTTTTTTATAAGCTAAATCTCCTTTTTCCTTACTAGATCCTCTTATAACATTCCACCCCCATTTGGTTGCTATCTGTGTTATTAATTCAGCATCTGCATGTGTACCCGCAACAGCATTAATGGGGTCATTACGGAGATCATAAATAATGGAAAGGAGTTGTCCATGCCAAACAGAGAAGATAACAGATTGATTATTTTTAATTATCTTTTTATAATTGTCACGACCTCTTACTATTATAGCGTTTGTGCTGTAACAAAGTTTTATTATTATTTCAACTAGAAAAACTTTAATACTATATAACACTATTTTTATATGTCTTTGGGTGTTTTTTAATGATGGCTAATGCCGCCCTGTTGTAAACCCCGGAAGGTCCTATTTTATCTTTTATTTTATTTAGATCCGATACCATATTATTTCTTATTCTTGATTGTTTATTTAATAGTGGTGTTATTTCCAATGCAATATTTTCCGCCGTCATATTAGTTTGTAATAATTCAGGAACAATTCTATTGTTTGCTATTAAGTTAACAATTGAGGAATACCTAATCTTTGTATATAGTTTTGCGATACCCCATGAAAGACTAGATAATTTGTAACATACAACCATTGGGGTGTTTTCAACAGCGCATTCCAAGGTAGCTGTTCCTGAAGCAACAATTGCAGCAGTAGCAAAAATCATTGCTTTTCTACAGTCAAATTCTACTTTACAATTGCTCGGTATATTTGCTATTGTTACGTACGGTGATTTTCCAATTATAATTTGCAATTTAGGAATTTGTTTTGATAAAATTTCTATTGTATTTAAAAATATTGGCCAGTGGCGATCAATTTCTTGCTGTCTACTACCTGGCATTAATAGCAATAAAGGCTCTTGGGTATTTAAGTTATGTTTATTATAAAAACTACCTGATGATTCAGTAATATGTAGGGTATCTATAAGAGGGTGACCAATATAATTAACAGTTAAGCCTCTTGATTCGTACCAATTTTTTTCAAAAGGAAATATGGATAATGCTTGATCCAAAACTTGTTTCATTGTTTCAACCCTATTTTCTTTCCATGCCCACGCTTGTGGAAGAATAAAATATGTAATAGGTATATTTAGGTTAACTAATTTTTTTGCAAGTCTTAAATTAAATCCGGGATAATCGATCAAGATAATTCTATCAGGTTTTTCCTTTTCTATAATTTTCACGGTTTTATTTAATATCTTAAACATTCTTGGCAAATGTTTAATTACTTCCATAAAACCCATAATTGCTAAATTATCAGTATGCTCATAAACATGCATACCCGCTTTTTCCATTGTGTTTCCACCATGACCAATAAAAGAAGAATATGGAATAATATTTTTGATCGAATTAATTAGGTTACCACCGTGGAATTCCCCAGATGGTTCACCTGCTATTATAAAAAACTTCATTGGTTTTTTTATCATGTTTTAGATATGTACAATTTATAATAAATTATAAAAAAAGAGATTTACCTAAGATACATAAAACCATTAAAAGTAAATTCTGAAGTGTACGTTTTTCTATCTTTAATGTTTGCTTAATCGTTGAAGGTTCTATTTTATTATTATTAATCCAGGGTGTGTATCGGGGGATAAGTTTAGGAACATTGTTTTTATAGATAACATATTCAATATCAAAAAGCTTTTCTAATTTTTCTTCTTCCAAATCAATTATCATTGAATATTGAAATGTAAAAAATAGAAAAACAATAATTAATAATTCCAACATATATGGCCCACCTGCAAAAAAAATAATACCACAATAAATGATGAGGTTACCTACATATAATGGATTTCTTATTCTTGCATAAGGACCAGTTGTACACAATGAGGGCGCTCCTACTTTTGTTGTTCTTGTTCGTCCACCAGCATAACGAACTGCATTTAGTCGAATTAATTCTCCAACGATAATTAGTAAAATGCCAAACAATGAAAATTTCACCATTATCCTAGAAAAGTAAATTAAAGGAATTACAATTGGGATTGGCGTATAACTGCGATTGGCAAATAAAAAATTTCTTAAATCCATTAATTAATATCCTGAATAATCATTTGTTGGATTTTTAAAGCAACTGCCAATGCGTCTCTCCCTTCTTCACCTGTTACTATTGGAGTTGCATTCCCTTTTATAGATTGTATAAAATTTTTTAACTCCATATAAAGCGCATCTTTTTTAACTATTGCTGGTTTTTCATATGAAATCAATTTTTTTATATTGTCGTGGCTAAAGTTGGCGGATTTTATAGTATGGGGAGTACGATCATTCTTTGAAATTATTCTATATACTTCTGTTAATCCTTCAAGCATATCAATAGTTGTATATAAGTCTTTTTGAAAAATTTTTACTTTTCTTGATTCTACTTGTGCGATTCTACTTGACATAATGCTTGCAACTGTACCATTCTTAAAACGAATTCTAGCATGGGCAACATCTAATGAATTTGTAAGAATAGATAACCCTGTAGCCTGTATTGTTGTGACATTTGATTTTACTAGAGATAAAAGAATATCAATATCATGAATCATTTTATCTAAAACAACCGGAACATCTGTGCCTCTCGTTGTGTACGGAGCTAACCTTTGAATCTCTATGAATTTTGGTTTTATAGGGTAATCTTTTAATGCAAGCAGAGCAGGATTCAACCTCTCGATGTGCCCTATTTGCATGATTATAGATTTATCTTTTGCTAATTTTAATAAATGATCTGCTTCTTCTAATGTGCTAGTAATAGGTTTTTCAATAAAAACATGTTTATTTTTTTTTATACATAATTCTGCAATTTCCCCATGGGAAGAAGTGGGTGTCACAATAGAAACCGCTTCAACATTATTTATAAGATCATTTACATTATTATAGACCGAAGTGTCATACTGGTTAGCAATTTCAGAACCTCTTCCTTTATCTCTATCATAAATCCCAACAACGTTTACATCTTGTAATCTTTTATAGTGTTTTACATGGTGCTGACCTAGATGGCCTACTCCAATTATGCCAATATTTATAGGTACATTTTGCATAGTTCAGTCTAAAATTACATAATTGAAATGTGAGATTATAGCTAAGAAAATAAATAAAAGGTGGAGGCATGAAAAATCTTGCTTTTTTTAATTACAAACACCAATTTTTAGTGTAAAACGAGGTATTAATGGAGTGTTCATTATGGCTAATGATATTAAGTCTGGTATAGGATATATTATTCCCGCTGCTGGTGTGGTTGGTTTTTTAGGAGCTCTTGTAATGGAAGAGGCCTTAGCAAGCATTATCATTGCTATTGCAGGTATTCTTATTTGGTTCCTTTATATGCTGGTTATGGAATCCCACATTCCACAACAAATGGGTAATATGATTATTTTATTTGGTGTTATGTTATCTGTAGGTATCTTTCTTGGATTTGGAGTTGAACGGCATTTACATGGTGGTTATGTATTACAAGCAGAAGGGCTAATTTTTTCGTTAATAATATTATTTTTTTCAGTTCTGACCGGGCTGAATTTCCGCAACCAGCAAGCATCATTTAGTTCTTTAAATACAAATAAAAATAACGGGGGATTATCTGAAGAGGACCGTAATCTTGTGATGAATGCAATCAATAAAGCTACAGATTCTGCTTCTGGTGGTAGCCAGGATCCACGAGTCATCGTTGTAAAACAAGAGAAAGAAACTAATGATGATATCAATAAAAAGGATCAATTACCATCTGCCACCAACCCCTATGATCCTTATTTAATGGCCAGCAACCCATATTTTTCTTATCCTCCAGATTATTATTATGATGATGATGACGATGATGAATATGAAGATGATTGGGATGAATATGAAGATGACGAGGATTGATAAATAAATTCCATATATTATTTAATAAACATTCAGAAAATATTTTCTTTTTAATGAAGATTGTTTATTAAACATTAAATTTAAAAAAAACACAATCACCATCTTTAATAATGTAGTCCCTTCCTTCTTGCCTGATCATTCCGAGTTCTCTAAGTATTTTTTCTTTTTCATATTTAACAATTTCATTATAATGGAATACTTCAGCTTTTATAAACCCCCTTTCAAAGTCAGAATGAATCGTTCCAGCGGCTTGTGGTGCAGCTGTACCCTGCAAAGTTGTCCATGCTCTAACCTCGTTTTTTCCACAAGTAAAAAATGTTTGAAGTCCCAGCAGGCTGAAGCTTGCTCTAATCACCTTATTTAGACCTGATTCTGATAGATTATATTCAGATAAATACAACAATTTTTCTTCTTGTTTGATGGAGGAAATCTCTTGTTCTAAAGAAGCGCATAGGCTGACGAGAGAGCTATTTTGGTTTTCAACAAATTCTTTCAAAGTTTTAACATGACAGTTGATTTTTTTGTTGATTAAATCTGATTCGTCGATATTTGCAATATACAATGTTGGTTTATCTGTTAGTAGGTGCAACGAATTCTTAAAAGATCTCATATTATCATCCACCTTAAAAAGATTTACTTTTTTACCACTTGAACAATGCTGCGTTAATTCATTTATCAATATTAGATGGTTTTTTTTCTCTTTTTGATTGGATTTCGCATCTTTTTCTAGTTTTTGTTTCCGTTTTTCCAGAGTCTGAAGATCTGCAAGTAGCAATTCTGTTTCAATTGTTTCGACATCGCGTATAGGATCAACAGTTTCATTAATATGGTTTACTTTTTGATTTTTAAAACATCTGACAACATGTAGAATGGCAGAGGTTTGACGAATTTGGCTCAAAAATTGATTGCCTAGCCCCTCTCCTTTACTCGCACCTTTTACAAGCCCTGCTATATCGGTGAATTCTACATTTGCGGGTGTTAGTTTTTGGGGGTTGTAAATTGTGTTTAATTTTTGCAATCTTGAATCTGGTAGATGGACAATCCCATGATGAGGCTCAATAGTACAAAAAGGATAATTTTCTGCAGGGATACTAGATTCAGTTAGAGCATTAAACAAAGTTGATTTGCCTACGTTTGGCAAACCTACAATTCCACATTGTAAGGCCATTTCAAATATTTTTAAATAGGAGTGTTAAAATGAGTCTTGTGAAGGGTCACCGCCAAAATCATATGTCAAATTATCAAAAAGTCCAACTTGAAGGTTTTTTGCAAAATATATACTCTTTCCTTTATCTATATTTAACACTCCATTTGCCCAGACCATCAAAACTCCATTTCGGTCTAGTATTTTTTTAATATCTATTTTATATATAATTTTTTTATGGTAGGGCCGAATTTGGCCTTTAAATTTTACATCCCCAACTCCTAGGGCCCTTCCTCGACCTTTACCACCAAGCCAAGTTAAATAAAAACCTACAAGTTGCCACATCCCATCCAAACCAAGACATCCAGGCATGACAGGATCACCTTTAAAATGACATTGAAAAAACCAATTATCTTGAGAAATATCAAGCTCTGCACGGATTACCCCTTTTTTAAATTTTCCACCTACATCATTGATCTCTGTTATTCGATCAATCATTAACATGGGTCGTAATGGTAGTCTCCCAGTGTCGGGTCCCATTAATATCCCTTCAGCGCTCTTTATTAAATCATCTGTTGAATAACTATTTTTTTTTGTCATTTTTTGTAAAATTTTAATGGCGGAGAGTACAACAAATTTCTCAGATTATAAATGTACATTTTGTATAAAATAACCTAAATAAACCCGTAAATTTAATTCAGAATTTTGGAGAAATTATGTCTAAGTGGGTATTATTATTAGGTGGGTCTACAGGGCATGGTGCTGCAACGGCTAAACGGTTAGCATCTGATGGATATGGTGTAATTGCATTTCATTTTGATCGAGGTGAAGCAAAAAAATATGCTCAAGAAACAATTTCAGAGGTACAATCAATATCTGGAGGCCGATGTTATTACTATAATAAGAATGCAGCTTCAGAAGATGCCATGGAAAAATATATTCCAGAAATAAAAAAGATTACTAAAAATAAGCCTCTAAAATTACTACTACATTCTATTGCTTTTGGCACAACAACAAATTTTTTTGGTGAAAAACCTGTTACTCAACGTCAGATGGATATGACTATTAATGTTATGTCTAATTCATTATTGTATTGGACACAAAAACTTTATGATGTAGGATTATTAGCTGAAGGTTCTCGCATTATTGGTTTAACAAGTGAAGGAAATTATTTAGCTATGGAAGGATATGGTCCAGTTAGTGTTGCAAAAGTTGCAATGGAGGCCATTATTAGGCAAATTGGCTGGGAATTAGGACAGTTTGGGATTACTGCAAATGCTATTCAGGCGGGTGTTACACCTACTCGAGCGTTAACAAAAATCACTGAAAATTGGGAAACATGGGTAGCAAACACAAAAAAACGTAATCCAATGTGCCGAACTACTACCCCAGAAGATGTCGCAGCTACAGTTTCAATGTTATTGAAACCCGATGCAGACTTCATTAATTGTTCAATTATATACTGCGATGGAGGAGAGTCAAGGTCTGGTCGTTTTTAGATGGGAAAATAATCCATCATTTTAGGACTCGGTACTTTTAGATAATTTCTGTTGAATTAAGGCAATTAGCTCATGACAGTCTTTGTTAGGAGTAATATCAAAACTACGTTTTGCTTCGCTAAGTGCATATTCCCACCAGCCTTTTTTTGTATATGCAATCGCGAGTTTAAGGTGGGCTGTCCCCAATAATTGGAATTCATCTCGTTTTAATTTACTTTGATCACCTGAAAATAACCGTGATACCTCCCGATATTCCATAATGGCCTCATCTAATAGTCCTCTTTGTAAATACCAATTTCCAAGGTTTAAATGCCTTGTTGGGTCTTGTTTAGTGCAACTGACTAAAAAGGCTAAAAAATAGAGCAACAATATGAAGCTCGAACGACGAGATGTAAAATTGATCATAATCGGACTGTAATTTTTGGCTCATGTTGTAGGAAAATCAAGAAGAAAATCTATATAAATCAAATGATGATTATTAATAATTATATTTTAGTTTAAAAAACGGAGTGTGCATTTTAAGATATGCCAACATCATTAATGAAATTTTCTAATTCAATTCCTAAAGAACTAGTTGCCTGGTCCCACATTTGGGCAGGGGGAATATTAAAAATAAAATCATCAGTGGTGTTTTGCATAAGCCAATCACCATTTTCTATCTCTTTTTCAAGCTGTGCGGGTGCCCATCCACAATGCCCCATCATTACTTTAAAAGGTATGTTCTGTTTAGATTGAAGGGCTATTAAGTCATCTTGTTTACTGGTGATAGAAATTGTATTGGAAATAGAGAATGCATCATTTGATTTTAAGCTGTTATGATGGAGCACAATGCCATTTTCAATTAAAACAGGCCCACCAAGAAAAAGATCTTTTAAGGATACTTGCTTTGTGCCTTGATTAGTCGGATTTTTTTTAAATATTAAATTGAGTTTAGTGGTTTCAATTCTTTTATTAATGATCAGACCCATTGCACCTTGGCTATTGTGGTCGCAGATGTAAATAACAGCTTTTGAAAAAATTGGATCAATCATATGTGGCATTGATATAAGGATTTGGTTTTTTAAATACTCCATAGTTCAAAGTAATAATGCTATTATATATAATCAAGGTTTAGTAATAGTATTATTATTTTAAAATAAAATGATTTTATGGAGAGCATGTGTAATCTACATGTAAATTCAAAGCTGTACATTACTTCCTATTAAATTTATTTTTGTTTCTTCTTATTGAAAAAATCTAAAAACAATATAATCGTAAAAGGTGCAAGGCAGCATAACCTAAAAAATATTAATGTAATAATCCCCCGGGATAAATTGGTGGTGATTACAGGTCTGTCGGGCTCAGGTAAGTCATCTCTTGCATTTGATACAATTTATGCGGAAGGACAACGCAGATACGTTGAGTCCCTTTCATCATATGCTAGACAGTTCCTTGGGCTGATGGAAAAGCCAGATATGGATTCTATTGAAGGACTGTCGCCAGCTATATCAATAGAGCAAAAGTCCAATGTAAGAAATCCTAGATCTACTGTTGGGACAGTTACGGAAATACATGATTACTTACGACTCCTTTATGCTCATATTGGCCAACCACATTGTTGGAAGTGTGGGAAGCCTATTCAAAAACAAACAATTCAACAGATTGTTGATAATATAATGGAAATTGCACCAGGTGGTAATATTCATATTTTAGCACCTGTTGTTAGAGGGAGAAAAGGACAACACAAAGGAATAATTAGAGAAGTTCGCAAAGATGGGTTTATTAGAATAAGAGTAAATGGTAAAGTAATCTCCATAGAAGACTTTATTGACCTAGAAAAAAATAAAAAACATAATATAGAAGTTTTGATTGATCGTTTAATACTTAAAAATAATGTTAAAAATAGGCTTACAGAATCTATAGAACTTGCCTTAAAGATTGGACAAGGTATAATTATAATAAATGAATTGCCCAAAAATGAACACTTATTTTCTGAAAATTTTGCCTGTATAGGATGTGGTGTATCTATGGAAGAATTAGTGCCAAGAATGTTTTCATTCAATTCGCCTTATGGTGCTTGTAAGAAATGTGATGGCATTGGTTCGCATATGGAAATTGATCCCAATATCATTGTACCAGATAAATCAAAAAGTTTAATTCAAGGTGCAATTACGCCATTAGGAGAACAACCACGAGGTAATTGGTATGGTAATATATTAAAGAGTTTATCAAAATATTATAATTTTAACTTTACTACGCCTTGGATTAAGCTTAAACCTAATATTAGACATATATTACTTTATGGTACAGGGGGTAAGCGAATCAAGATGGAATATAATTCTGATCGATGGGCTGGTACTTATTCTGGGAGTTGGGAGGGTGCAATACCAAATCTTATGCGGCGCTATACGCAGACAAAATCTAATGGTATCAGATCTTGGATTGAGCAGTTTATGAGCATGAGGCCATGCTCAAGTTGTGATGGAAGCAGACTGCGCAAAGAGACTCTTGCAGTAAAAATTCAACAAAAAAACATTGGTTCAATATCAGCAATGTCTATTGGTGATCTAGTTAAATTTTTTAATAATTTAACTCTATCAAAATTAGAAAAAGATATTGCCGGACAGATATTAAAAGAAATTCAACAACGTTTAAATTTTCTTATAAATGTGGGTCTAAGTTACTTAACCTTAGATAGATCTGCTGTCAGCTTATCGGGAGGTGAAGCTCAAAGGATTCGTTTAGCTACGCAAATTGGATCACAGTTAATGGGAGTCTTATATATTCTTGATGAACCATCTATTGGTCTTCATCCTCGTGACAATAATCGTCTTTTAACAACTTTAAAATCTTTAAGAGATATAGGAAATTCTATTTTGGTAGTTGAACACGATCAGGAAACAATTCAATCTTCAGATTTTATTATTGATTTAGGACCTGGAGCAGGAAAAAATGGCGGAGAAATAACATTTTCTGGCTCGCCAGAACAGATACTTAAATCAAAGAAATCCCTTACAGGGAAATATCTGGCTGGTATTAAAGTTATTGATGTTCCTGAGACACGTAGAAACAGTACATCTCAATTCCTTTCAGTTATAGGAGCCTCTGGAAATAATTTACAATCAATAAATATTAGATTTCCTTTAGGGAGGTTTATCGCAGTTACAGGGGTATCAGGAAGTGGAAAAAGTACACTGGTTAATGAAACATTATTGCCGGCACTATTAAAAGAGCTCAATCATATTCGGGCCTATCCATTAGCCCATGAATCTATAGACGGTATCAAATTCCTTGATAAAGTTATTGCGATTGATCAAAAACCAATAGGTCGCACACCAAGATCAAATCCAGCAACATATACAGGTGTTTTTACTTATATAAGAGATCTTTTTGCTAAACTTCCTGAATCAAAAATACGAGGTTATAAACCAGGCCGTTTTTCTTTTAATGTAAAAGGTGGCCGGTGTGAATCTTGTGAAGGGGATGGTATTATTAAAATTGAAATGAATTTTCTCCCTGATGTGTATGTTGTTTGTGAAGTATGTCAGGGAAAGAGATATAACAGAGAAACCTTAGAAATAAAATATAAAAACATGTCCATCGCTCAGGTTTTAGCGATGTCTGTTTCCGATGCTTTTGAGTTTTTCAAACCAATTCCAGCAATTAGAAAAAAATTAGAGACATTAAATGATGTAGGATTGGGCTATATTCACCTCGGTCAACAGGCAACGACATTATCAGGAGGAGAGGCGCAAAGAGTAAAACTTGCCACAGAATTGTCTAAGGCATCTACATCGAGAACCTTATATACCCTTGATGAACCAACCACAGGATTGCATTTTGAAGATATCAAGATGCTTTTAGATGTTTTACAGCGGCTAGTTAACAGAGGTAATACTATCATAGTTATAGAGCATAACTTAGATGTAATAAAAACGGCGGATTGGATTATTGATTTAGGTCCAGAAGGCGGAGTTGGAGGCGGTA
>Ga0066836_10001435_pt1 | contig 12463 bp, 12 predicted proteins | sample ETNtaG_18_FD_71568 | JGI IMG/M metagenome (GOLD analysis project Ga0066836, IMG submission 71568) | Marine microbial and viral communities from oxygen minimum zone, Eastern Pacific Ocean - ETNP201302SV91 | ecosystem: Environmental > Aquatic > Marine > Oceanic | place: Pacific Ocean: Eastern...
TAGCCGTTGATGCAGTTTTTGACTCTGTTTCAGTTGCCACAACTTTTAAAGATGAATTAACAAAGAAAGGTATTATTTTTTGCCCTATATCGGAAGCAATCCGTAATCATCCAGAATTAGTTAAAAAATATTTAGGTTCAGTAATTCCAATCACAGATCATTATTTTGCAACACTTAATTCAGCAGTGTTTACAGATGGTTCATTTGTTTATATTCCAGAAGGAGTGAGATGTCCTATGGAACTTTCTACCTATTTTAGAATTAATGCCTCCGAAACTGGACAGTTTGAAAGAACTTTAATCATCGCTGATAAAGGTAGTTATGTTAGTTATTTGGAAGGCTGTACTGCACCAATGCGTGATGAAAATCAATTACATGCAGCTAATGTTGAATTGGTAGCTTTAGATGATGCAGAAATAAAATATTCTACAATACAAAATTGGTATCCTGGAGATGAAAATGGAAAAGGAGGAATTTATAATTTCGTAACTAAAAGAGGAGCTTGTAGGGGAAAAAATTCTAAAATCTCTTGGACACAAGTTGAAACTGGTTCAGCGATCACTTGGAAGTATCCTAGCTGCATTTTACAAGGCGATAATTCTGTTGGTGAATTCTACTCGGTAGCTATAACTAACAATCACCAGAAGGCTGATACCGGAACTAAAATGATTCATCTGGGAAAAAATACTAAGAGTAAAATTATATCTAAGGGCATTTCAGCTGGATATGCTGATAATACTTATAGAGGTTTAGTTGATATTAGCAAAAAAGCTTCAAATGCGAGAAACTATACACAATGCGATTCATTATTAATGGGAAATAAATGCGGAGCTCACACAGTGCCTTATATAAAAAATAAAAATTATTCATCGATTGTAGAGCATGAAGCAACTACATCTAAAATAAACGAAGAACAATTATACTATTGTAATCAAAGAGGGTTGAATCAAGAAGAGGCGGTAGGGCTAATAGTAAATGGTTTTTGTAAAGAGGTTTTACAACAATTACCAATGGAATTTGCAGTAGAGGCACAAAAATTAGTCGGAATTAGCTTAGAAGGAAGTGTGGGTTAATGTTAGAAATTAAAAATCTAAAGGCTTCAATCAATAGTAAGCAAATTTTAAAAGGACTAAACCTAAATATTAAGCCAGGGGAAGTCCACGCAATCATGGGACCAAATGGTTCGGGTAAAAGTACTTTAGCTAACGTTTTGTCAGGAAAAAACGGATATGAGGTTTCAGGTGAATTAAATTTTAAAGGAGAAAGCCTCAATAATATCCCGGTTGAGGTAAGAGCACAAAAAGGTTTATTTTTAGCATTCCAATACCCTTTAGAAATACCAGGTGTAAATACAAATAACTTTCTAAAAACATCACTAAATTCTGTACGAAAAGCAAGAGGTGAGAAAGAGTTAGATACGCTTGCATTTTTAAAAATGGTTAGAGAAAAATCTTCTGAACTCGGGATAGATGAAAAAATTTTATCTAGGCCACTAAATGTCGGTTTTTCAGGCGGTGAAAAGAAAAAAAATGAAATTTTACAAATGAAAATTTTGGATCCCCACTTTTCGATACTTGATGAAACTGATTCAGGATTAGATATTGATGCATTAAAAACAGTAGCAAAAGGTGTTAATTCATCAAGATCAAAAGAAAGATCCTTTTTAGTTATTACTCACTATCAGAGATTGCTTGATTATATTAAACCAGACTTTGTTCATGTTTTATCAGATGGAAAGATTATCAAAACAGGATGTGGTGATCTTGCAGAAGAACTTGAAAAAACTGGATATAAAAAATTAAATTAAAATATGGAAAACTTTGAAATCAATTTTAAACAAATTGATCAGATAAAAAAAATAACTCTTGAAGAAAAAAATTTTAGAATTAAAAATTTAGAACTTTTCAATACAGCTGGATTCCCTAGCAAAAAATTTGAAGATTGGAAATTTACTGATTTTAGAAAAATTGTTGATAAAAATTTTAACAAATTAGATGCTGAGAAAGTCATTTATGATTTTAAAAAAACTGAATTACTGAAAAATTTTGATCATAATTATATTATTTTAGTAAATGGAAGCTTGCATTCAAATAATTTTGACCATGAGGAAAAAAGTAAGATTAAAATTAGTTCATACGATAATAATACTAATTATGAATTAAGTGATAATCCTCTTATATGTTTAAATCATGCTTTGGCAGAAAGTGGCTACTCTTTAGAAGTTGAAGAGAATTATAAATTTAATAAAGCTTTAGTTATTTATAATTTTTTTACAAACGAGATAAAGGATAAAATTTTAAATAATAAAAATAAAATTAAAGTTAAAAAAAATTCAGAACTTCATATTATTGATTATACTATCAATGAATCGCAATATAAATTTATAAATAACGTTTATGAAGATTTAGTTTTAGAAAAAAACTCAAAATTAAAAAGTTTATATATTCAAAGTAAAAGAAGTGAAGGTTTTTTTCATAAATATTTAAAAAGTGAATTATCTGAAAATTCTGATTACGTTAATTTAATTTTTTCTTCAGGATTAAGGTTTAATAAACTAGATATCGAGTGTGATCTAATTGGAAGAAATTGTAGTTGCAATATATTGTCTGCATTATTTTTGAATAAAAATGAACATCAAGAAATTAAAACTCGGATCAATCATTTAGTTCCTGATTGCAAAAGTTACCAAAGAATCAAAAAGGTTTTAGATTCTGAAAGTAAAGGTATTTTTCAAGGTAAAGTTTATGTAAAAGATGAAGCCCAAAAAACAAATGCTTACCAATTAAGTAAAGCCTTATTGCTACATGATGATGCTGAATTTAATTCAAAACCAGAATTAGAAATTTATGCGGATGATGTAAAATGTTCACACGGTTCTACTTCTGGTAGCATAGATGAAGATTCGCTTCATTATTTAATGACACGAGGTTTAAATCGTAAGGAATCTACTAGTCTCTTAATCAAAGGGTTTTTAAATGATGTAGTTGAATTTATTAAAAACCCCAAAATCAAAGAGTTTGTTGAAAATAAATTAGAGGAACAAGTTAATGGACATAAGTGAAGCTAAGTCCCAATTTCCAATTTTTTCAAAGAAGATAAACGGTAAACAATTAGTTTATCTTGATAGCTCTAATTCAGCTCAAAAACCCCTTAGTGTTATAAAAAGTCTAGATAATTTTTATAAAAATGAATTTTCTAATATTGGGAGAAGCATTCATACACTATCAGTTAATGCGACTAACAAGTTTGAAGAAACAAGAATGAATGTAAAAAACTTTATTAATGCCTCTTCTAAAGATGAAATTATTTTTACTAAAAATGCAACAGAATCTATTAATTTAGTTGCAACAACTTTTGGTCAACAACATATTAAACAAGGAGACGAAATTTTAATAACAGAATTAGAACATCATTCTAATTATATTCCTTGGCATTACCTAAGGGTAAATAAAGGGGCGGTCATAAACTTTGCACCTATTAATGATGACGGAGATATTTTAATTAATAAATTCAAAGAATTAATTACTCCAAAAACAAAAGTAATTGCCCTTACTCATTTATCTAATGTTACTGGCACAATAGTGCCAATAAAAGAAATTGTAGAAATTGCAAAAAAAAAGAATATTCCTGTTTTAGTTGATGGGTGTCAAAGTGCACCTCATATAAAAATTGATGTTAAAGATTTAGATTGTGACTTTTATGCTATTTCAGGTCATAAAGTTTATGGTCCTACTGGAGTTGGTGTATTATATGCTAAAAAAAAGTGGCTTGAAAATTTACCACCTTATATAGGCGGAGGTGGAATGATTAGTGAAGTTAAAAAAGATAAAGTTACTTACGCGCCGCCTCCTGAAAAATATGAAGCGGGGACTATGCCGACGGCAGAAGTGGTTGCGTTTAATGAATCTATTAAGTTTATGCAATCAATAGGAATTGAAAATATAATAAAACATGAAAATGAGCTTACTAATTATGCATTAGAGAATATGAAAAAAATTAATTCAGTTAATATTGTTGGTAATCCTAAAAATAAAGCTGGAGTTATTTCATTCACAATAAAAGGTGTACACCCACATGATATTTCCACAATCGTTGATGAAGAAGGTGTTGCTATCAGGGCTGGACATCATTGTTGTCAAATCTTGCATGAAAGATTAAACTTACCTGCTACTGCAAGGGCTTCTTTCGGAATTTATAATACAAAAGAAGATATAGATATTTTTTGCAAAGCCATAGAGAATTGTAGAAAAGTTTTTGAGTTAAAATAATGGATTTAAAACAACTATACCAAGATATAATTTTAGAGCATGGTAAAAGCCCCAGAAACTTTGGCAGATGTGAAAAACATACACATGAAGCAAAAGGATACAATCCACTTTGTGGTGATAAGGTTCAAATTTTTTTAAATTTAAATAAAGAAAAAAAGGTAGAAAATTTAACTTTTGAAGGAAGTGGATGCGCAATTTCCATGGCATCTACTTCTATAATGACAGAACTAGTTAAAGGAAAATCTTTAGAAGGAGCAAAAAAAATAGTATTTAATTTTTTGGATATGATCAAAAATACTCAGGAGATAAAATCTGAAGAACTCGACGAAGATCAAAAAACTATAATAATGTCTTTATCTGGTGTTAAGCAATATCCAATGAGAGTCAAATGCGCTACATTAGCATGGCATACATTGAATTCAGCTATGCTAGAAAAAAAAGAAGAAGTAAATACTGAGGCAATGGATTAATGAGTGATATTAAAAATAAAGTTATTGAAGAGATTAAAAAAATTTATGATCCAGAAATTCCGGTAAATATTTATGAACTAGGTTTGATTTATAAAATAGAGGTTGATGAAAAAAACAAAGTAAACATTGATATGACATTAACATCTCCAAATTGCCCAGTTGCCGAAAGTTTGCCAAATGAGGTTAAAGATAATATAAAGAAAGTAGAAGGTGTTTCTGATGTAAATTTAAACATAGTTTGGGAACCACCATGGGATAAAGATAAAATGTCAGAAGCTGCCAAGTTGGAACTAAATTTATGAGTAAACAAGTAATAACATTAAGTGATAGAGCCGCAGAAAGAGTAAAAGAAATTATTGCTAGCGCAAAAGAACCCATTGTAGGTGTTAGAGTTGGCGTCGCATCTGGAGGATGTGCTGGTATGTCTTACGTTATGGAATATGCAAAAAAAACTAATCCAAACGATGAGATTGTCGAAGACAAAGGAGTAAAAGTTTTAATTGATCCAAAAGCAATAATGTATCTTCTTGGAACAGAAATGGATTATAAAAAAGAGGAATTGTCATCGACATTTGTATTTAAAAATCCCAATGAAACAGAGCGTTGTGGATGTGGAGAATCTTTTAAGATCTAATTCTATATTGCTGCACAATCATGATTTGTATATAATCCTATGATATGAGAGACACTAAACATTTAGGAAAACATGCTAGCAAATTAGCAGAAAAAGCTAAAGAGAAAGCGCTATTCAGAACTCAGCGTAAAGCCGTCGAAGCAGGTGCTCACGGTACTTTAGATTACACCATAAAAGAAGGTGTAAACAAAAACAGAATAGCTGACGAGAAAATTTTAAAAAGTAAAAAATAATATTAACAACTATAATACATATCAAACTCGATAGGATGTGGAGTGTGTTCTAGTTTATAAATTTCTTCAAATTTTAAAGCAATGTATGCATCAATCTGATCATCTGTAAAAACTCCACCTTGAGTTAGAAATTTCCTATCTCTATCAAGACTTTCCATAGCTTCTCTTAAGGAACCACAAACAGTGGGAATATTTTTTACTTCATCCTCTGGCATTGCATACAAATCTTGATCAACTGGTTTTCCAGGATTTATTTTATTTTTAATTCCATCTATTCCAGCCATTAACATTGCTGCAAAAGTTAAATATGGATTACCTGCGGCGTCAGGAAATCTAATTTCACATCTTGCTGCATTTTTATCCATTGTTATCGGTATTCTGCATGAAGCAGATCTATTTCTTGCAGAATAAACTAATAAAACAGGTGCTTCAAAACCTGGAATTAATCTTTTGTAACTATTTGTTGTACTATTAGAAAAAGCATTAATTGCTTTTGCATGTTTTAAAATACCCCCAATATAATGTAACGCCGTGTCAGATAAACCTGCATATTTATTTCCAGAAAATAGAGCTGTATTTCCTTTCCATAAGGATTGATGTGTATGCATTCCTGAGCCATTATCACCTTTAACTGGTTTTGGCATAAAGGTTGCTGTTTTTCCAAAAGAATGCGCAACCATTTGAACTCCATATTTATAAAGTTGCATATTGTCAGCTTGATTAGTCAGTGTACCAAAATATATTCCTAATTCATGCTGACTTGGTGCAACCTCATGATGGTGTTTTTCAGCTTTAATCCCCATGTCTCTTAAAGCTTTTAAAAACTCACCTCTCATATCTTGCGCGCTATCAACGGGAGGCACAGGGAAGTAGCCACCTTTAATTCCTGGTCTATGACCCATATTTCCATTTTCATAATTTCTTCCTGTATTATATGGGCCTTCAGAACTATCAATTTTAAAACCGGTTTCGTTCATTTCATTTTTGTATTTAACATCATCAAACACAAAAAATTCTGCTTCAGGCCCAAAATAGGCTTTATCTCCTATGCCTGATTTTTTTAAATAAGCTTCAGCCTTTTTAGCTATACTTCTTGGATCACGTTCGTAGGGATTTTTTTTCACTGCATCCAAAATATCGCAGAATAAAATTAATGTATTATGAGAGGTAAATGGATCTAAAATTTGCCTTTCAAGGTCAGGTTTAAGTATCATGTCAGATTCATTAATAGCTTTCCAACCAGCTATTGAAGAACCGTCAAAAAAAACACCATCATTTAACATTTTTTCATCGACCATTTTTTCGTCCATAGTTAAATGCTGAAGTTTTCCTCTTGGGTCAGTGAATCGTAAATCTACGTATTCTACTTCTCTATCTTTTATAAATTTAATTATCTTGCCAGCGCTCATTTATTCTCTGTATATAACATTTCACGTGTAACTAAATATTTTTTATCTAACTTTTAAGTTGAATCATTAACAGATTAGATGATCTAAATGTAATGAATTTATTATATTGCAGGTATGCATAACACACATGGATTTTAAAATAACTCACAAAATATTTCTTAATAATACTCAGTAATATTTTATTATATAGAATGTAGTTAAAAATGCCCGAAATTTTAAATTCAACAGAAATGAAGCGATTCGAACAAAGTCAGTTTACAAAAAAAAATTCCTATTCTTATATGCGAAAAGCTGGGTATTCAGCTTTTAAATTTATTAAAAGAAAATTCAAAAAAACAAGGTCAGTATCTGTTTTATGCGGGCCTGGAAATAATGGAGGAGATGGTTTTATTATAGCAAGGCACCTTATGGATCATGGATATTTCGTAAATGTTTATACATATATTAACAAGGAGAAATACAGAGGAGATGCACGAAAAGCTCTTAGAGAATTTAAAGGAAAGCTAAAAAAAATAAACTCATTTAAATTACAAAAAAATGTTTTGATCGTGGATGCTCTTTTTGGCATAGGTTTACAAAGAAATATTAAGGGTATTTTAAGTAAAATTTTTAGAAGAATAAATAAAGCAAAAAATTTTGTAGTTTCAGTTGATATCCCTTCTGGTGTTTGCTCAAATACTGGAAAAATATTTGGAAGAGCTATAAAAGCAAACTTTACTATTACATTTCATAGAAAGAAATTAGGTCATATAGTTGGTCATGGAAAAAATTTTTGCGGAAAAATTGAAGTGGTAGATATAGGATTTGCAAAAAAAAAAATAGAATCTTTATGTAGAGAAAATTCTCCAAATTTATGGAAAAAATATTTTCCCTGGAAAAAAAAATTTGGTCACAAATACACCAGAGGAAGAGTGATTGTTTACGGGGGTCAAAAGGAGTTTACCGGAGCCACCATTCTTTCTGCTCAGGCAGCTTTAAGAACTGGATGTGGGTCAGTTAAAATTTTATGCTCAAATACTACACTACAAATATACTCTGTAAAATTTCCATCTGTTTTAAAAAAAGAAATAAATAACATAAAGGAACTAGAAAAATTTTTAAAAGAGGAAAAAATTACATCTATGCTTATTGGTCCTGGATCGGGATCTAATAATACAATTAAAGAAATAACAAAATTAATACTTAAAAAAGTAAAATATGTAGTAGTAGATGCGGATGCATTAACCTGTTTTGGAAATGATTTGCAGTCACTTTATAATTTGCTCGATAAAAATAAAATAATCACTCCTCATATAGGAGAATTTCATAAAATTTTTCCAAAAATTAATAAAAATGTAAATGACATAGATAAGGTTTTGAAAGCTTTAAAATTAACTAAATCCAATATTTTATTAAAGGGACCAAACACCATTATTATTTCACATGATAAAAAAATTGTAATTAATACTCATTCCTCGTCTGAGCTAGCAGTAATAGGATCCGGAGATGTTCTAAGTGGTTTAATCGCAAGTCTAGTAGGTGATAAAAAAATGAATCCGTTTTTAGCGGGTTGCGCTGCCACTTGGTTACATGGAGATATTGCAAAAAAATACGGGAAAGGTTTAATATCTGAAGATATAGTGAATGGTATACCGTTTGCACTTAAAAGGTTAAAAGATGGAAGATTTGCTAAATAAGGAATCGGTAAAAAGAGTTCAAGAATTTATTACTAAATTTGATTCCAAACTTAAGATCTTAGTTTTAGATACAACAGCAAGAACAGCGAAAGATGCAGCCACCTCATTAAAATGTGAAGTAGGAGCAATCGTTAAAAGTTTATTGCTAAAAGCTGAAAATGGTTTTTTGATTTGTTTAATTTCAGGTGATAGAAGATGTTCCTTAAATAAGCTAAAAAAAATTTTAGAAAAAAAAGATGTTTCCATGGCAAATGCTGACGAAGTTAAGATAAATACGGGCTTTTCAATAGGTGGGGTTTCGCCAGTCGCGCATATAAAAAACTTAGATATTCTAATAGATAAATCGCTTAACAGGTTTCAATATGTATATGCGGCAGCAGGCCATCCAAATTGCGTATTTAAAATTTCTTATGATCAATTAATAAAAATTACTAATGGATTAGAGAAGGAAATGATTGAATGAGAGAATCTAAATCTTTAGATTATTTTTTGCTAACTATTCTGGCTTTAATATGGGCATCAGCATTTTTTAATATTAAAATAGCAACTTATTCTTATGGCCCACTTACAATCGCTTTTTTAAGAATTTTCTTTGGAGCAATTCCGGTAGTTTTATTATGCCTTTTTAAAAGAATTAAAATAGAAGCTTTTTCAAAAGATTGGTATTGGTTTGCAGCTATTGGAATTATAAATTTAGTAATACCCTTTTTTTTAATAGCTTACGGGGTTCAAAAAATACCAAGTAATCTAGCTGCGATTTTAATGGCAAGCACACCGCTGACTGCAGCGGGATTAGCGCATTTTTTTACCAAAAATGAAAAAATCAATTTAATTAAATCTATAGGCGTATTAGTTGGGTTTTCAGGAATAGTTTTTTTATTTTCTGATAATATTTTAATTAACGAAGGTAATATTTTTTCTGCATTTTTAATTTTATTTGGCTCATGTTTTTATGTTGTTGGCGGTTTACTTACCTTAAAAATAAGTGATAAAAAAAATGAAAATGTTACTGCATCAATTTTGATTTGGGGTACATTAATTTTAATGCCTATCTCACTATTTTTGGAGAAACCTTGGAATCTGACTCCCAGATTAGACTCAACATTTGCCCTTATTTATTTAGGGATTTTTTCAACAGGCATCGCCTGGCTATTGCGTTTTTATATCTTAAAACATAATGGGTTGGTTTTTCAGGCTCAAGTGGCTTACCTAATACCAATTTTTGGAGTAATTTTAGGTTTTTTAATTTTAAATGAAGCAATTACTTCAAAAGTAATACTCTCATTGATTACTGTAATAATTGGAATTTATCTTGTAAAAAAAGGTAGTAAAATTAAAATTGTTTAATTGCCTTGGACAATATCTTTTTATTTGATAATAAATCGAGCATGGGCAAGTGGCGGAATTGGTATACGCGCTGGTCTTAGGAACCAGTACCGAAAGGTTTAAGAGTTCGAGTCTCTTCTTGCCCACCATAAATTATGAAAGTTACAATAAATTCCAAAAAAGGATTAAAAACTAATTTAAACGTTCTTGTTGATAAGAAAACTATAGAAGAAAAAATTGAAACAAGACTAAATGAACTTAGCAAAACGGCAAATATAAAAGGCTTTAGACCGGGGAAAGTTCCAGTAGAAGTACTAAAAAAACAATTTGGCAAAGCTGTTTATGGCGAAGTATTGGAAAAAATTTTAAAAGATACATCATCACAAGCAATTGAAGAAAAAAAAATAAAAATAGCAGGTCAACCAAAGCTTGATCTTAAGACACATGGTGAAGGAAAAGATTTAAATTATAGTTTAGAGATTGACGAACTTCCTACGATTAAACTTAATTCACTAGAAAACATTAAATACACAGACTATGAAATTAAAGTAACAGATATAGAAATTAAAAAAAGAATAGATGATATAGCAAAAAATCAAGATAATTTTAAAGATGCAAATGAAAAAGAATCAGCAACAAATGGAAATCTTGTCATTTTTGATTATGAGGCCACTATTGAAAATAAAAGTTTTGAAGGAGGGCAAGGAAAAAATACCCAGATAGTTTTGGGAAGAGATTTATTTATAAAAGGATTTGATAAACAATTGCTTGGTGTTAAAAAAAATCAGATAAAGGAAATCGAAGCAACTTTGCCTGAAAACTATCCTAAAAAAGAATTTGCTAACAAAAAAGCTATTTTTAAATGCAAAATTTTAAATATTAAAAAACATGAACCTGTAAAAATAGATGATGAGTTTGCTAAAAATCTTGGTGCAAAAGATTTAAACGATTTGAAAGAACTAGTTAAAAAACAAATTCAAAATCAATATGCAATGAGTCTTGATGGTGTTTCGAAAGAAAAAATATTAGATCAAGTTGAGAAAATGCACAATGTCGAAATCCCTGACAATTTGCTAGAACAAGAATTGTCGATAATTACCCAAACTTTAAAAAAAGATGATATTGAAAAAAATAAAAAAAATAATGAAAAAATTGCAAAAAAAAGGATTAAATTAGGACTTATATTGAATGAACTTGGAGAAAAAAATAGTTTAAAAGTTGAAGAACAAGAATTAAAAGATGCAATACTAAAACAAGTGCAATCAATGCCTGGTCAGCAGAAACAGGTAATGGAATTTTATCAAAAAAACCCTTCAGCGGCAGTAAATCTTAGAGGATCTATTTATGAAGAAAAAATTTTAAATTTAATTAAAAAGAAATCAAAACAAACTAAAAAAATAATTACGATAGATGAAGCCGAAAAGATTCTAAAACTAGAGCACGAGAAGTCCCACAATCATGAACATTCCTCAAAATCTGACGATAGCATAGAGTCAAAAAAACCAAAAAAAATGCTTAAATCATCGCAAGACAAGAAAAAAATTAGAAAAAAGTAATCATAAGTTGTATAACTTCAATTCATTGATTCGTTATGAAAAATAGAATTGAAGAAAACATGAATAATCTTATTCCTATGGTTGTTGAACAATCTAATAGGGGCGAAAGAGCTTATGACATTTACTCTAGGTTATTAAAAGAGAGAATAGTTTTTTTAGTTGGACCAGTAAATGATAGCGTATCTACTTTAGTTACTGCACAATTACTATTTTTAGAGTCAGAAAATCCTAAAAAAGAAATATCTTTTTATATAAATAGTCCAGGGGGATTAGTTACTTCTGGATTAGGAATTTATGATACTATGCAGTATATAAAACCACCAGTTTCTACTTTGTGCATTGGTCAAGCTTCATCTATGGGTTCTTTTTTATTAGCAGCAGGGGAAAAGGGAAAAAGATTTTCACTTCCAAACTCAAGAATTATGGTTCACCAACCGTCAGCTGGATATCAAGGACAAGCAACTGATATTGAAATTCATGCCAAAGAAATATTAGCACTTAAAGATAGGCTGAATAAAATTTATTCTAAGCATACTAAAAAGAGTGAGTCAGACATAAAAAAAGCTTTGGAAAGAGATAAATTTATGACTCCAGAAGAAGCAAAGCAATTTGGTTTGATTGATGAAGTAGTAGAAAAAAGATCTTAAGCCACTAGATTTGGTGACTGTAAACAACTTACACTTGATAACTTTAAACTTTAGTTTATTTTGAAGATAGTTGATTCGTTTGAAAATTTATGAGTGAAAAAAATAACAAAAATATACTTTATTGTTCTTTTTGCGGAAAAAGTCAGCACGAAGTTAGAAAATTAATTGCAGGACCTACAGTTTTTATATGCGATGAATGTGTTGAACTTTGTATGGATATTATAAAAGAAGAAAATAAAGATTC
>Ga0066836_10001438_pt1 | contig 12451 bp, 6 predicted proteins | sample ETNtaG_18_FD_71568 | JGI IMG/M metagenome (GOLD analysis project Ga0066836, IMG submission 71568) | Marine microbial and viral communities from oxygen minimum zone, Eastern Pacific Ocean - ETNP201302SV91 | ecosystem: Environmental > Aquatic > Marine > Oceanic | place: Pacific Ocean: Eastern...
AAGTCGTTGGATACAAAGTTGGATGTACCAGCGAAGCGATACGTTCACAATTTGGGCTAAGTGAATCGATCTCGGGACGGCTGTTTAGTCCTCACGTTTACGGAGAAGGGGCAGAAGTAAACTGGAAAAATTACGTCAATTGTGCAGTCGAGCCTGAGATGGTGTTCACAATTGGTGTCGATCTCTATGGCACAAATCTGCCCCATGATCAGTTAATCGATTCGATTGAGTACGTCAGCGCGGGAATTGAACTGCATAATCTCCGATTCTGGTTTGCCCCGCCAACCTCTCAAGAGTTAATTTGCTCAGGCGGTATTCACGCAGGCCTAATCGTCGGTGACAACAAGGTTTCCCCCAAACAATTATCGTTCGAACACGAGCTTTTTTCCGTCCGAAAAAATGGCGAACTCATCACAGAGGCACCTGCGTCTGAAATAATGGGCGGCCCAATTCATTCTTTGCGGTGGTTAGTCGATTCTTTGACCAGCAGAGGCTCCTGCCTAAAGAAGGGTAGCCTCGTCATTCCAGGGTCGCCTGTTGGACTAACTTGTATAGATCAGGATACTGAGTTGAGCGTAGAAATTGCCGGTGTAGGCGTTCTGGTTTCGCACTTTAAGGACAGAGCTTAAACTGCTGAACCACTCGGCTTCTAAAGCCCGACATCCTCTGCCAGTTCCTCGTCACGCTCCAACGCCCATCTCCTCGCAGTATCTAAAAAATAACTAGTAGCCACCCGATTCGCGACCGTCTGTCCTCTGTGAAGGACCTAGACGGTCGAAAATAAAGGACTTTGAGGGAATCAAGCACGGCTCAATCGACCATGATTTGGGTTCACTTGTTGGTTGAGTGTGGTAGTTTCCCGCCGTGGGAAATAAAGACCAAGGCAGAAAAGATAAGAAGAAACCCTCCAAATTAACTCCGGCGGAGAAGAAGAAGAGGAAGCAAGAAAAGAAAAGCAGAAAACAGAACTAGCCCTTTAGCCATCACTTCCACAACCCTCGCTTCAAGCGCAGCCCGATCATGACGTATTGGGTTGCGTCTCCCAGAGCTTGGAAAGAGATGTGTTCTGTGTACATCGGCGCTGTTATTAGAGCGTTTTGATCTCATTCTCTGCCAACCATTCTCGCAAACCTCTTTCGATAAACTCAGAGCCGTTGTCGCTGCGGATGTGTTTCGGGCCTCCGTGTTCATAGATCAGCTTCGAAAAGATCTTCTCTCGACCAAGCGTGTGTTGATTAACCAATCGAAACCACATTACCCTTGGCTTCTGGTTTTGATTCCAAACCAGCTCCTGGATAACAGAAAAAAGCTTGCATAGGATTGGATAATCGGCCTTTCTTGCCGTCGAAACAGTCGAATATAAAAGCTAGTATCAACATTGGTAAGTCGTTTATGCAAGTTATGTTTAAAAGAAATAAAGCTTTTACGTTGATTGAGTTGCTGGTCGTCATAGCCATCATAGCAATTCTGGCGGCACTGCTATTACCCGCGTTGGCCAAGGCGAAGGAAAATGCGACGGGCATAGCATGCATGAATAACAATAAACAAATCATGCTGGCCTGGAGTTTATTTGCATCAGACCACGATGATAAAATTCCATATGCCAGTGCCTACAAAAGTGAGCCGACTTGGCCTTTTGCTTGGGCAGTGGGGGTACTGAGACAAACCGGTGTCAACCAGGATTTAACTTTCGTCACAGAAGGATCTATTAAGAAATATGTGGGAAACGCAAAGGATGTTTTTAAGTGCCCTGCAGACAAGGCGATCATAACTAACAACAGGGGGCAAAATATCTATCGGGATCGTTCTTACAGCATGAACATATTCATGGGCGGTTGGTCGGGTTGGCCGTTTTCTATGGATACACGCTGGACCACCTACAGGAAAATAGGAGGAATACGTAATCCTTCCAATAGATGGCTTCTACTTGATATGAGGGGCGAGTCCATTAATGCCGGAAATTATAGAGTCGACATGGCCGGTTATCCAGGTGACGAAAGTAAATACTGTTTTCAACAGGATTGGCCTGGTGTGTATCATAATAACGCAACGAACTTTTCATTTGCTGATGGTCACTGTGATAAACAGAGATGGTTGGACAAACGAACATTGGTTCCCCCTGTTCCCATACCTGGCGGGAGAGTGAGTTCAAGAGGCAACCTTGATATAGCTTGGATGCAGGAAAGAACAACGGAGAAGGATCCGGTGACAAGAAAATATGTGGGCGGTAGTCCCACAGGTGCTAGGTATCCCAATTGGCCTCATCACGGTTATTGGCCCGATCCTTAACCTTAAACAGGTTCTATTGCAGCACATCAACTTTATACGCAAATTCAGCCGCGCGTTTTTTATTTGAATTTTTAAAGCAACTATTCTTAAAACAAATGAAAGCGATCAAAAAAACAAAAAAGTACTTTCTGGATATTGTTCTGGCTCTCCTGGTTGTTTATCCGGCGAGTGTTTTCTCGCAATTTGCCTTTGACTTCAGCAGTGGTGGCGAAGGGTTTACGGTGGAAACAGTGGGTGCTGTTCCTGGTCCCTGGGAGTATGATGAAGAAAATGGACAGTGGGTGTCAGAAGGTAGTGTGGCCGGTTGTGGTGGTCCATACCACGATTTCCTTACCAGCCCGGATTGCATTGTTTCCGCCGCTGGCGAGGTGACCGCAAGCATTGATCATCGTCATGCCTTTGAGGGAGCCATGTGGGATTCGGGTCAGCTCTGGATCAGCGTTAATGGCGGTGACTACACGGATGTAGGAAAAGACGCATTTTCCGCAAACGGCTATACGGATGTTGCCATCGTGGGTAACGGAATCGCAAAAGGCCAAAATGGATTCGGTAATACTTCTGCCGGTTATGCTGATGGTTCTTATATCACCACAACTGCGAGCTTGGGTACCTTTGATGCCGGGGATGCCATTTCGGTCCGGTTCGTGGCTTTGTACGATGATTGTTCCACAGGAACTAATCCAAACTGGGTAATTGATAAGGTTACTTTTTTTGGTGGCGATATTGGAATTCCTTACGTTCCGGCCAAGGTCCAACTTACTGAAAGTGGGCCGGGGGGCTTTACAGTTGAGGTTACAGATACGGGTACAAGCCAGGTGGATGTCGACAGTGTGTCCATCAAGCTTAATGGGAAAGATGTAACGCCTGTTAAGAGCAAGGCTGGCGGGGTTACCAAGCTCGTTTACAAGCCGGATATCCCTCTACCCGTCGCTGACCCGAACTATGTTACCATTACCTCACCGCCCGAGGCGGTAACATCCCTGTACAAGGTGGACTCCAACCATGCCATCACCGTTGCCAACTTGCCCGAGGCAATCGAAGGAAAGGTGGTCTATACAGATCCGGCTGTAGCTGATGTGCCCCTGAAAAATGCGGCTGATGTGGCTGGAAACATTGCGCTCTGCGACCGAGGAGCGACTTATTTTGATCGTAAGGCACAGTATGCATTTGAGGCAGGGGCAGTAGCAAGTATTGTGGCCAATAACCGTCCAGGAGCCCCTATCGTGATGGGGACAGGTAGAACTCTCTTTTATGAGGAAGGGCCTCATTTCATGATCAGTCAGGATGACGGCATGAAAATTAAACCCTATCTGGACCAGGGAGTTACGGTATCGATCAGCCCTGGGCATAAACTTGAGGTTTCAATGAAAGATTCAACCGGAGGAACAATTGAGGGTTCATATAGGGTTGTTGTTCCTCCCTATACTGGGGTGGGTGGCGTTTATGCGACCGATGATTCCATCAAGGGCGACCCTGGGATTCTGGCCTATGTTACCCAAATATCCAATTCTCAATCCGACTCAGGTACCCACCTTCACGACAATGCTTGGAGAAAAGCACTGACTCAATTTAACGGTAAACTTTTGGATCCAGACGGGGCGCTTTACCTGAATGAGGCAGACATAGATTCTGGTGAGGAATGGAGTTATTATCCAGAAATTATTGAAACTGTGAACCTTAGCCAAGATGCTCCCGCCGATGTGGGCAGCTTTAATGCCACCGGTGGCAATGAGGATCAGCTCATTCCTGGGATACCCGGTTGGCAGGCCTCGGATGACGGGATTGTGGCTGCGTTCATAACCCTTTTGGATTTACCGGTGGGACGCACAACTTTGGGCGTAAACTCTGATGACGGTTTCAGGGCTACCTTCCAGGCTGATTACGATGAATTATACCCAAAGGAAGTTGCTGTTCGTCAAACTACTGGAGAAACCTTGTTCACTATTTATATTGAAAAAGCAGGGCTTTATCCTTTCAAGCTTCTTTGGTGGGAAGGCACAGGGGCGGCAAACGTAGAATTCTTTTCTGTGGTCGATGGCAATAAGATACTTGTCAACGATCCCGACGAAGCAGGTGCGCTAAAGGCGTATGTCCCTCTCGGAGCTGTGAACGACGAGTCCACGGCTGAGATTATCTCCACTGGGCGAGTTTCAGTTGTTGATGTCGTGCCGAGTGCAGGAGGTTTTACCACCAACATGAGTGTTGAACTTCATATTAATGACGGTTCCCTTGGAACTTTGGTGTCGGATTCTGTAAAGTTTTCCATCAACGGTGAATCCGTGGCATTTGAAATTGTAGAGGAAGATGGGTTGAAGAAAATTGTTCATGTACCAACCAGTATGGGGGAAATTAAAGCCTCAGTGGAGTTTGGAGACTCAGCCGGAAACTCCAGGAAAGTTGACTGGTCCTTTTTCATTGAGGAAGCGGTTGATCCCGAAGGGTTGAATATGCTGGCCTACTTTGACTTTGATAAGGAAGAGGACGGAAAAATATACGATAGTGTGAGGAAGATTGAAGGGAAGCTGACGGCTTGGGCCACCATTAACAGCGGTGCAGGAATCAGGGGAAGCGGTCTGGATTCCACCAATGATCCTGATACAACGGGTGGCAATGGCTTGCGGATTGAGTATGGGGAGGTCTTAAACCTGGCAAGTACCATTGATGCTGTTACGTTCACATTTTGGGCTAAAAATGTTAACCCGGGACAGGAGAATTACAGCAGTGCCTTTCATGGGGTTTCATTCGGTACTGTAAACAATAATGGCGCTTCGGCAAAGGTCCCGGTATCGGGCGGTGACATTTCTTGGGATACGGCAAACCAAAGTGTTACAGCGGCATTTGACGGCACCTACGGGGCTTGGAATCACTATGCTTTTGTTAAAGAAAAGAGTAATAAAAAAATATATGTAAACGGGGAACTTCTGGCAGACGATGACGGCTTAAAGCCGCTACCTTCAGATTTTACCGCCATTAATGTTTTGGGTGACCTTAATGCGGTTGACGGCTTGGAAGGTCATTTTGATGAATTCGCGATATTCGCTTCAGCCCTTAGCGAGTCACAAGTAATGGATACCATGACGGGTGAAATGTTTGGCGCATCGGTTTCTTCGACTCTGATTGCAGTACAGCCAAAGGATAGTTCTGGTGAACAGCAGCAATCCGTGGAATTCAGCCTTGAGTTGGCCGATCCTGAGAATTCGACCGTGATATGGTTCTACAAGGGGAAACCTGCAGCAGACGGTTTGCCTTACACATTGAGTGATCTGTCTGATGACGATCAGGGTGCGGAGGTCAAGGCACTTGTCTTTGGTTCTGAAAGTTATCAATACAGTGATACGGCAACATTGACGGTCACTCCTGATGTCACGAAACCGAGCCTGGTCGGTGCGTCTGCACATAAGTCGATGTCAATTTTCCATCTGACCTTCAGTGAAAACATGGATGAGGAATCGTTAGCGGAAACCTCAAATTACACGATAGAGGGTTTAACTGTTGAATCTGCCGAAGTTTCAGGTCCAACTTCAGTGGAAATAACCACTACTACTCAGGCGCCCGACACGGTTTATCAGATTACATTTGATGTTGCTGATATTTCAAACAACAAGTTAAGCGGCTCGACATCAGTAACTACATACAAAGAAATTAATGGTTATGTGGATGTTGAGTATTACGACGGAATTAACGGAAATGCAATAAATGCTCTTTATGATGATCCGGAGTTTTTGGCTGGGAACTTCAGTTCCAATATTCACATACCCGAAACCAATACAAGGCTCAGCTTTGGGGGCTGGGGCAACGCCAGAGCAGACAATTATGGTGCTAGAATGTCTGGTTGGATCATTGCGCCTGAGACAGGTGAATATAGGTTCTTCTTTCATTCAGATGATAATGGTGAGTTTTATTTAAGCACAGACGAGTCAATTGAAAACGTTGAGATACTCTGTGAGGTCACAGGTTCGGCCAATTCCTTTGTGCTTGATGATGATAATTTAAGATCAGCCCTTGTTTCACTCGAGCAAGGTCAAAGATATTATTTTGAAGCATTTTGGAAGGAAGGTACAGGTGGCGATAATTGTGGTTTGGCGTGGAGATTGCCATCCGAGACTGATGCGTTTGATACACCTCCGGATGCAGGCAGTGGTATCCCCGGAAAACATTTGGTGTCTTACGCTCCGGAGCAGTTTCCTTGGTATGGAAGCTGGGCCGTGAGTGGGTTGGGGACGATTCAACGGGTACCAGACTTAAGTACCCTGGCGACAGCTTTTGGCGTGGCTTCAGTTGAAATCGCTATCGATAGTCCTTACGACACAATCTTTGCGCCAACGGACGAGGCGTTTGCCGGCCTGCCGGATGGCGTGCTGGATGATCTGCTGGCTAATCCTGATAAACTTGAAGAAGTTGTAAAGTATCATATCATTAATAACGATCCCAAGGAGGGGGGATCCAATTGGTGGACAGCTGACGTGCTTGAGGAACGCGCCTACACGACCGCGCTTGGTAAAACAGTTACAATTTCTAAGCAGCAGGGAGGCGTTTCCTACGAAACCCATTATGCCAAGTCAACTGATACCATTATGGTCAATGATGCAAAGGTTTTGGACGAGCTTGATTCTGCGGCATCGAGCGTGATTATCATTGATAAGGTTCTTATTCCTCCAGTTGGGACGCCGACGATCAGCGTCGTGAACAACGGTGGCGGCACGGTGACGGTGACCTTTGAGGGCACGCTGCAGTCGGCGCCGACGGTGAACGGTCCATGGTCGGATGTGGGTGGCGCCAGCCCGTTGACGATTGCGGCCGACCAGGCTGCGCAGTTTAGTCGCGCTAGAAACTAATCTTCTGTCAGATTTTATAGCAGGCCAAATCCATCTATATATAATCTTAGGCCCTTCTAAAATCACTGCACCTCCCCCCAGCGCACTTTTCCGTGGCGGGTGTGTGTGTAATGTTAGGGTGCGGAGATGAAAAAGGTTTTGTGGCTCCTCGTGATCGCCCCGTCCCGCACCTTGACCCAGCGATTCGCGCTCGACTAGTATCGGCCCTGCAACGACCCGACCTAAAGCCCACTACCCGGGCCAAAATCGAGGTAGTCTTAGGCCCCAATGACCCGATCAAACTCCAACATGCATGCCGTCATTGAAAAAATTCAGCGGATCTTTCACGAACGAGGTGCCAATCAATACGGAACAGAAGCTGTCACTCAACTTGAACATGCCTTGCAAAGCGGGGAGCTTGCCGAGGCGTCGAGCGCACCACAAAGCCTCGTGATTGCCTCCATATTGCATGATATCGGGCATATCTTTCATGGATCAGAGTTGCCCGATAACTACGAGGACAATTTGGACGACAAGCATGAGTTTGTTGCCAATGCCTGGTTGAAGGAACACTTTGGGCCAGAGGTCGCCGATCCCATCCGCTTGCATGTGGCGGCCAAGCGCTACCTATGCACCAGACAGCCGAGTTATGAAGACGCCTTATCTCCGACCTCCCGCAAGAGTTATCACGATCAGGGCGGCCCAATGAGCCCTGAGGAGATGACTTCATTCGAGAGCGAACCCCATTACAGGGAGGCACTGGAACTTCGCAGGTGGGACGACTTGGCCAAGGAGACAGAAAAGGAGACACCTTCGCTCCAACATTTTCTGCCAGCCTTGGAATCGTGTCTCAACTGACTGCTGAAGAATTAAAAGCTCTAGGCAAATGAAATGAATAGTAATCACAACCAATTTTGTTAGGATTCTTAGCCTGTTACTTCTGAATTAAACCATCTTATGCAAGAAAACTCACTCTCCACGAGGCAGAAGGCCATTGCACTCAATTTAGCAAGCGAATTATACGGCACATTTTCAGAAATAGGGGCTGGTCAAGAAGTAGCGCGTTGGTTTTTCAAGGTGGGGGGAGCCTCCGGTACTATTGCAAAAACCATGTCAGCTTATGACATGACTATTAGCGATGTCATTTACGGCAAAACTCAACGCTACGTAAGTCAGCGGAGATTGGAGAAGATGTTGCAAAGGGAATTTGACCTGCTTTCCAAACGACTCACACCCGAACGCGGTGGCAGCACTCGTTTCTTTAGTTTTGCCAATACAGTAAAGGCAATGGGTTATCGCATAAAAAGTGATTCGCATGGTTGGATGGGTATCCGCTTCCAGCACAGAGCAAAAGCACAGCCATCAGATATCATTATTCATATGCGCATGCTTAACCAGGAAAACATACAGCAACAGGAGGCTCTGGGGATAATCGGAGTCAACCTTGTTTATGGAGCAATGCTGCTTTTTGATCAGCCAGAAAGATTGATCCAGTCATTAATGGATGCTCTTTCTGCCAACCGCATTGAAATTGATATGATTCAATTTAATGGTCCGGCATTTCGGGGTGTGGATAACCGCCTGATGAGTTTGCAACTTGTCCAACATGGGATTGCTGATGCGACAATGTTTAAGGCAAATGGAGAAGTAGTTCAGCCGTCTGAGATGCTTTATAAGAGAGCTATCTTGATTCTGCGAGGTAGCTTTCGTCCGGTTACGAAAGTGCCTATCGACATGATCAAATGCGCGCTGGCCCGATTCAGCATGGAATATAACCTAAAGGACGAGAAGCCGCTGGTGGTTCTTGAAATGACACTCCAGAATCTGAATCAAAAGGGTAAAATAGATTATCATGACTTTTTGGACCGAACTGCCTTGCTGGGCACCCTAGGATACCCGGTTTTGATTTCTAACTATGATACTCACTACCGCTTGGCTTCTTTTCTTTTTCGTCACACACAAAAACCGATTGGTGTGCTTATGGGAGTGTCAGCACTTCGCAAAGTATTTGATGAAAAATATTACACTCATTTGAAAGGCGGCATCCTGGAGTCTTTCGGAAGACTGTTTAAGAATGATCTAAAGCTTTTTATCTATCCGGTGTTAGATAAGCGAAAAAAAGAGCCCATTACCATTGATCATGTTGAAGTTTTGCCGCATCTGGAGCAACTCTTTGCCTATCTTAGGGTGAATCGAAACATATTGGGAATTGAGGGGTATGCACGTCGATACCTGTCTATATTTTCAAGAGATATTCTTGGTGAAATTAAAAAAGGAAAGAAGGGGTGGGAGAAAAATCTACCCCCCTCGGTTGCTAGGATGATAAAGCAAAAAAAATTATTTGGCTACAAGCCTCATTGATTAATAGATGGAGTGTTCAACCTAGATGTCGGACAAAAATTATTGTCTGTTGAGTTCAGATACTAATATATTTAGATTAAATTTTTCGTCAAGCTTGACAGCCTCCTCCGCAAACACGGCGGCAAGATCCAGATAGAATTGAACGCTAAATGAAACTCCTTCTACTCACAACAATCGCGGCCGTGGTGCTGGTGGGGTGTGAGACAGCGCAGCAGTCGTCTCCACCTCAGCCGAACTTAGCAACAACCTATTCAAAGCCCGCTTTCGAGCCCATGAGCCTTGAGCAATACAAGGCAGCTCATCCCGACTTGCCCGGGCTTGCTTGCGGCATGGAGAAATTCTTTGATACGTATATTAATGTCTTTGGTGTCACCATTGCGGCGATGCCAAATACGCCCGTTCCCGAGATCATTCACGCGGCGAAGGTCTACGCCCAGCTCATCGACAACGACGAAGACTTCATCCCCGACGATCGAAAAGTTTTCGATTATCATCAGAAAGATCCCGAGGGACGGAATTACCTCATCGTCCTGGTCGATACCAAGGCACTGGATAATGCATGGATCGCCTTCAAGCCCGGCCAGCCCTTCTGGGTTCCGGCACAGGCGCTTCGCCCGGGGCACTCTGGCGTTGGGCACTCCCGGGACGGCGAAATGGACATCGCGGTCGAAGAATTGTTCCACAAGTATGGCAAAGCGTTCCAGAGTGTTTATCCGAAGGATTTTGGTTTACCAGACGAGGAAGCCGGTGATACGTGGTCGTCAACCTTGTCCGATGCAATGGATCGAGCACGCGGTATCGACCGGACGGTGAAGCCTGTGGATGGCAGATGGGTCTATCCGGAAAGCGCTTGGTATACGTACAACGCGACGTCATGCGGTTGGGGATGCCAGCTCGATGAGTACCTGTGGCACGTCTGGGCCACGAACATCGGTTACAATGAGATGCTCACAAGGCAACCTGAGGCACCCAAAGAGGAGGCCAAACTCCGAGGCTGGTGCGAGAATCTTCACTCGGAATGGAAGCCATGTACGAGGCAGGAGCTCAAGGAGATGGATTTTGCTGCCTATCACTTAATCAACAACAAAGACTATCAACTACCCGCCCGGATCCCCTTCGGCGAGTATGGTGGCAACCAAGTCCAATACCACGGTTACGAAATGGACGTGCGACTCAATAAGGAACAGCGTTTCACCATCAACCGGAACATCAATCCGAGGCTGGCCTTAAAGCGGGGAAATACCTATTACTTCGATCAATCCTTGGAAGCCAATGCTGGCTTTCCAGTCAGATTTTCCACGTCCAAGGACGGCGCCCACCGTGGAGGCGAAGAGTATCGAGAAGGTGTGGAGGTCAAAGGTGTGCCCGGAAAGCGAGGTTCCTATGTCAGGATCACCGTGTCCGACAAAGCGCCCGATCAACTTTATCTGTATTGTTCAGGTCAACTCGGCATGGCTGGTGAGAGCATTCTTGTGATCGTGGATTGATCTGAGAGGTAATGGCAGTTCACCGTCAAGTGGTCAAAAAAAGGGTCGTTTTAACTGTTGCCGCCGAACAACAACCCTGCGGCGTTTAAGTGGTGGAGTGGGTTGTTTCATTTCCCTTCAGACTTAAGTAGGTTTAGCCGCCGTTTGAAGTGAGCCTCCGGTGAGTCCACTGGCCGTCGTCAAGGCTCAGCTCATGTATGTGAGCGTTGCTTCCCTCGTAAAGGTAGTAACGCGTGCCGGTTTTGCCATCAACCCAGCCGATGGGATCGCCCTTGGCCTTCGGTGCTTCGGCGAGTTTTGAGGGCCGGGTCATGGCCCATGTTTCGCCCCGATGCACACCCTCACGAATGCCACCCTCCGTGCCGCGGAACGCCACGTAGTGCATGCTGTTCTCTGCGTCGCTGAACAGCGTGAACTCCCCTTTCAGTTGGTCGGTTGTTTGGTTGATCGGGAACTGATTCTTAAACCGTTGACCAATCTCCTTTGCGTACACCAACGTGTTGCGTTTGCCCTGATAGGTGCGGTAGCCCGGGACGCGCCGGCGTTCGTTCCAGTCAAAGATAAACGGCGGCCGCCTTGGCCAAGCGCGAGCGGCGAGAAAAACGGCCTCCCGTCTACCGTTCACCGTAAGGCCAAGCGGTTGGCCAAGCGCGGGCAGTCGATGCACGCCGTCGGTTCGCCAGGATCGCTGGTCCGGCGTGGCCGTGTTCAGGTCGAGCGACTGTTCATACGGCACGCCAAACATCGAGAGGTACATCACATGCAACGTTGAACCGTCCAGCGAAGCCACCGCGCCGCCTTCGGCCCGGGGCATGGCGGGTAGCGGAAAGTGCCGCCATTGGCCGTCTAGCCACAGTTCATGGATTTCCCCAAGTTCATCGACATAGACCACGTGCGGAATACCGTTTGCGACCACCACCGAGGGGTCGGCCGCCGCCTTCGACAGGCCAAGCTGCCCGGTCAGGTTTTGCCGGTTCCACTTGCCTTCCGCCCCGGCGTTCGACGCGCTGGAGTGCTCGTAAATGTGTCCGTCCGTCCCGCGGTAGACGAGTCGGCGCTCGTCCCCAGCAAGGGCGTACAGCGCCGGGCGACCCGCAGCCGGCGGAGAGAGGGGCAGTGTGGAAGCCGCCCAGTCGTCGCTGCCAGGAGTGGCAATGAGTTCACTCCATTCGCCATTAGTATCCCGATGGACAACGTGGCGATAGCCGGCCTCGTTTTGAAGTCGGGCTAGTCCGGGATTGGAAACCGGCTTGTTGCGGAACGCAAAGTAGTCGTTCGTCCACCTGCGGAAATTTTCTCCGGCGATTCGCCCGAACTCCTCGATCTCTTCAATCTTCCGGTGCCAGACTTTGATGTCATATTTACGTGCCCGATATTCGTGCGCGATCTCGTTTGCGATGGCATCCCTTAACTGCCGGGTTCGGCGCAGCACGTTCTCCTCCGACAACGCCCCGTCCAGATGTCGGCGGACCTCCGCCTGATAATACTCACGGTACTCCG
>Ga0066836_10001442_pt1 | contig 12440 bp, 7 predicted proteins | sample ETNtaG_18_FD_71568 | JGI IMG/M metagenome (GOLD analysis project Ga0066836, IMG submission 71568) | Marine microbial and viral communities from oxygen minimum zone, Eastern Pacific Ocean - ETNP201302SV91 | ecosystem: Environmental > Aquatic > Marine > Oceanic | place: Pacific Ocean: Eastern...
TGTGCATCCGCATCCCTATCTCGGGAAATATCCACTGGTACTGCTTTGGCTGTGCTTTCCAAGCCCGTTGGGCGGATGCATTTTATTATTGGTAAGTACTTGGGCATTGTGATGGGATTAACAGCTGGGACTTACCTTAATTTAATCGTGCTGCTTCTGGCCGGCCGTCAGGCTTATGATGCTTATGGCAATCCTGATATAGTGGGGGTCATGACCTTTGGGGGTTTTGTAGGGTTGGCTTTTTTATGTGCTGGTTTAATAAATTACTTTTTTCAAAAACCGTTCGTCCCGTGGGCTATGGGAATGTTGGCAGTGGCCATGACTTTGGGTTTTCTAACGGTGTGTTCGCAGGATAAAACCCGTGCATGGTATTGGGTCGATTCCGGAGCAGGTATTAGTGTGGAGTTTTCAGATATATGGGTTTTCACCGACGGGGCGGGAGTTGACCCAGACAACATTCCCATTCCGACCGAGGAGAAGGCGCACTTTGCTGATGACGTGGATTGGTCTTTAATCCGTTTGGCTTTGTTAATCTTATTTGCCCTTTGGGTATTGGCTGCAATCGCATTGATGTGTTCCACCAGGTTTGGATGGATGCCAACGATGTTGATTTGCTCGGCGTTGTTTATTTTGGGTTTAATGTCTGATTATCTTTTGGGTGCGGCAGCTCAAGGTGGCGACCTTATTCGGGCGGGTGAATATATGACTTGGAGTCCGCCGGGGAATAAACCGGGCACCTACTCAGCCTTTCGGATGCAGTTGCGGGGGGTTCCTCGACTTGCTAATATGGAGTACAACGTTCAGGTTGATGTGACGGGATCCAAACCGGATCTCAATGAATTTAAAACCAAGGAAAGATTAATCTTATTGGGTAGCGTGCAGACGAATGTGGTCCAGATTGATTATGAACGGTTGAAAGAGCTTTTGGACTATGATCTGAAGGAACGTTGGAATGTTCCAGTTGAGCAGGAAATGATCCGTCTGGGGCGACGGCTGATGCCTGAACAATTTTCTGGCGAATCATTGGAGTTGTCCCTTTTACCTGAGATAATGGACGCGATTAATGATCGGGAAGCAGATTTGGAGCGTGACGAGGAGAAAAAAGAGGATCTTGTTGAATTTCGGTACTTGGAGCAGCAGGTAAAGACTCCAGTAGTACCCGGGCATCTGGCGTTTTGGGTGGAACTTGAAAATGGTGGACTGAAAAAGTGGGATTCCTCAAACGAGCGTGAGGTGAGTATTACCGGCGGCTCAATAGTGGCAAAATTTCTTTACGTTTTGGTTCCTAACTGGCAGCTTTTCTGGCTCTCCGATTCCATGAATCCTCAGGCAGAGGAATTGGGAGAGACACGTTTTAAGACAAAATATGATCAGGGTATTGTTCCAGTGCGATATTTGGGCACGGCCGGTTTGTATGTGTTACTTTATGTTACTTTAGCTTTATCAGCGGCAATATGGATGTTTGAAAACCGGGAATTAAGTGGAGATGGTAACGGATAAAATAGATAGACGAGGTGGTTTATGGAATTTGCTGATCACCTTATTGGGGGTCGGGGGTTCGGTTGCTTTGGCGGTGGCAACCAGTTCGGTGACGACCTATGTGATTGCGGCTTTCATGGTTCTCGGCCTGGTAGTGGCCGTGGCGAGCCTGCTTCACATGCAGTTGCGTGAGCGTGAACAGATGGAGGCAAGAGAGCTTGAGGAGATTCAGCAAGGAGCTACCGCAGAGGCACTCTTTGAAGAAGGGCAGGTATTGCCGGCCAAAAGATCTCGTGAGCAATTCGAGAAATGGGGGATGCCTTCTGTGGCTATCGTAATGCTTGGGCTTCAAGTCTATGGAATTTATTACATTTATACCAAACGATTATCTCCTGCATTCGAAACGATTGATAGTTGGATTATTATCGATCCATCCAAAGCACTGTTTGGGGCGGCCTTGATGGGTTTGATTTTTTTCTTGCGGGGCCAATTTGCCTCGAATCTGGCGCGGATTGAGAAGCAAAGATTTTTACAGCCGGCTTCAGATTATATTCTCTTTGGAGCTTACCTGAATTTTATTTTGGCAGCGGTTGTGGCAGTTTCCTACAAGGATGGCAGTGTTGATGTGTATGTTGCTACTGGATTGATCATTTTACTTGGAGTGGCGGCAGTGGAGAATCTTCTGGGTATGATTTTTGAAATATATCGGCCACGGGTTTCAGGGCGTCAATCACGCCTGCTTTATCAGAGTCGTTTGATTGGGTTGGTTGCCAAGCCAGAAAATCTGTTTACCACCGCTGGGCAGATTTTGGATTATCAATTTGGGTTCAAGGTTTCAGAGACCTGGGGATATCAATTTTTGCGTGAACGGTTGGGGGTTATCATCGGTCTACAAATCATTATTTTGTGGCTTTCGACAACAATTGTGGTCATCGAGCCCTCCGTGCGCGGCAGGTTGGTGGACGGGGCTCGGGAAGGGCAGCAAGCAACCTTATTGGAGCCGGGCATTCACCTTAAATTACCTTGGCCATTTGCCTCAGTGGAACGGTTCTATCCTGATCAGGTTCATACTTTTCACGTCGGTTTGGAGCCTTTGGCCGAAGAGGAGATACCACCGCAATTTCTGGACCGGCCCGGCTTGTGGCTGGAGCCTAATGGCAAGGATTACGAGTCGAAAAAGAAGACTGGCGAGCTCTTTTTTCTGATTGGTAGCGGTGATCAAAAGGTTGAGGCCAATCTGATGGTAGCTAGTGTGCCCGTTCAGTATCGCATCCGTAGTGTCGGTGATGGAGAACTTAAAGGATTGGAGGATGGTTGGTTACGGTTTTCAGATCCTGAACAATTGCTCAAAAACATTGCGACCCGGGAAGTGGTTAATTATTTCCTTAACCATGATTTTGAAGAGCTTTTGATTAAAGGCAGGAAAACGGCGCAGGAAACGCTGGTAAAAAATATTCAGGATCAGGTGAATGATCGTAATTTGGGAGTGGAAATTTTGTTTGTCGGTGTGGCCAGTCTTCGTCCTCCGGCTGAATCCCCTCAGAATGTGATTGAGCGTGCGGATGCTGCCAACCCTGGGCAGGAGCAACCGGAGTTGAATTCAATGCCGGTGGCTGCAGCATTTGAAGGTCCGGTTTCGGCTGGTTTGATGAGTCGAATGAATAAATTTAGTGCCGAACAGGAGAGTTTAAGGCTTAGTGCTGAACGGACAAATGAGGTTGGTATTATTCAATACAATGCGAAAGTGACTTCTGATTTACTGCGGATGGAGGCCAAGAGCCGGTTCCAGCGTCAAGCAGGCTCTCAGGAACCATTCAAGCAGGCGTCAAATGTATATCCTTTGTGGCTTTATCTGACCACTTTTGAACGTGCGGTCGAAAATACACGTAAGTTTGTAGTGGCTGCGCCCAATCATGAATTAGAGGTGGACCTAGATTTGCATGAAGCCATTCGTAGGGGAATGACAGATATCAAAGTTCCAACCCCCAAGAAAAAATAAATTTATCATGAAGAAAATCGTCAATATCATAATCTTCGGTCTCCTGCTGCTTATTTTTGGCTCCTATATGTTTACCTTTCAGGTGAGGCAGGACGAGATCGCCTTTGTAAACCATCTCGGCAAGAATAGTGAGCCTATTATCGAGTCAGGACTCAAGCCCAAGTGGCCGTGGCCGATCCAACGTGTATATAAGTTCGACAAGCGGATTCACGTGAAAACCACCCGCTATGATCAGGTCATGACTCAAAATGGGAAGAGTGTGATGATGCAGTTTTACTTTGGGTGGAAGATAGAAAACCCTAGTGCATTCATGTCAAATACTTCGGGTTCAGATTCGGCTGCGCGAATGAAAGACGCGGAGAAGCAGCTTCTCGTGATAGTGGATGCCGAGAAAAATAATCAAGTGAATATGGTGGCTACCAGTTTTGGCAGCTTTATCCAGGGTGAAGGAGTTGAGGGTGAATCGAGGGTAGATTTTGATAAATTGGAGAAGGCTATTCTCGATAAGGCAAACAGTAAAGCTGAGGCCAATCTAGGCGTCGAAATTAAGTTTGTAGGAATCCGGAAAGTGGGGGTTCCCCAGGGTAGTTTGGATGTGGTCTTGGAAGCAATGGTGACTCAGTGGACGAGCAAGTCTGAGACTGAGATTCATATTGGCCAGCAGGAAGCAGATGCTATCCGGGCAAAGGCAAGGAACGATAAGGAAACAGCGCTGCAGAAGGCGCGTGCCGAAGCGAAGACGACATTGGCAGCAGCTCAGGCTGATGCACTGCAACAGTTTAAATTGATGGAGCAAGACCCCCAGTTGGCAGCGTTTTTGATGCAGCTTGAGGCGCTTGAGAAATCGGTTAAAAAACAAACCACACTCATATTGGACGATAGCATGGGGCCCTTTGGGTTGCTAAGAGGCTTGGAATCGCCGTTAAAGAAAGATCAGTCCAAACAATAGGTTGCTTGGTAACCGGATTGAAATAGTAATGGGTAATGATTCTACTAAACTAAAGGGGGCTCCCGAGGTGGATTTGGGGAATGAGGCCGGTGCACGCGCCATGGAAGGGGCGCTGCAGAGTAGCTTTACGATACTCAAGCTTGTGATTGCGGTTCTAGTGGTATACTTGATTTTCTCGAATACTTTTGCAGTTGATCAGGATAGTGAGGGAGCAATTGTGTTGAGGTTTGGCCAATCGAGAACCATCGATGCAGAGGAGGTGTATAAGGCGGGAATACGATTTGCATGGCCTTATCCAATTGATGAAAAAGTGGAGATCAAACGGGAGAGGCCCGTTAAATCTGTTGCAGCATGGCACGCGCCTGTGGGTCGTGTTGCTATTGGTGATTCCAGTGAAAAACGTAAGGTTGATGCTTTGCATGATGGGTATGCCATCACAAAGGATGACAAGATTATTTATGTTAAAGCTGAGATGATCTATCGGGTTTCTTATCCCAGTAGTTTTGCTTTTGATTTCGCCAGCGCCACAAAAATTTTGCAGTTGATCTTGGACAATGGACTTACCTATTCAGCTTCACAGCTAAATCTTTCAGAAATTCTGGAAAATCCAACGAAGTTTGCTGAAAAAACACAACTGCGTGCAGCCAAACTCGTACGGGGTTATGACCTTGGAGTGGAAGTGGCCCAGGTTAATGTCCGTGGTGAGGATGTAAAACTCCCCTTCTATACACAGGATGCGTATGACAAGATCAATGGTGTTCGTGCAAAAATAGAAAACGAATTGAAAAAGGCCAATAGTGAGAACGAGGCAGTTCAACTTGCGATTGGCGCTAAAAGTGAAGCTGCTGAAACATCACTGAGCGCGCTTTCCGGGGAGGTGGCAACGATCCGAAATCAGGCTAATAATCAGGCAGCCGCATTGAGAGCTTCAGTGGATTCCTTGGCCAATCGGTTTAAGGATATTATTGAGAAATACCCAGACCCGGTATCCAGAAGGCGTTATATGGAGCAGATGTATTATGAAACAATGGAGAGGATCGCCGACAACAAAGACATTAAGGTTATTTTGGTTTCTAAGACAGGAAAGGCCAGTCCTACCAAACTGCGGTTATTGATCAACCAGCCGCCCCCTGAGGTTGAAGAGGAAGAAGAGACTGAGAAGTAACAGGTAAAATGGAGAAGACGTTGACTCAATCAGAACCTACGAAAGAGGACTCGGCGGCAGCAACAACCGTGAAGTATATTTTTGCGGGCATTGTGTTCATTGTGAACGGTTTTTTGGCCTCCTGGATCTTAGGGGAGGAATCGCGAGTGGGCGATTTTAGTGCGATGATTGGGGCGATTATTCTTGGGGTTCGGATATTCAGGACCACGATTAAGGATTTACAACAGGGCTTACTTACCACCAATGAACTGGTGGCTATTGCCGTCCTTGCGACCTTTGCCCACGGGGATTATCACGCTGCGGGCTTGGTGGCTTTTTTCATGTTGCTGGCGGAAATGATCGAATCGCGGACGGCTTCGGGGGCACAGGAGGCTATTCGACGGTTATTGGAGCGTGCTCCGACCAAGGCTAGACGGATTACCCAGGAAGGGTCTGAAGAGGAGATTTCAGCTAATGATTTGGCAGTTGGGAATCGTATTCGCGTGAGACCCGGTGACAACGTGCCGGCAGATGGCGACATCATTACAGGTAGCGGTTCCATTAATCAGGCGAATATTACCGGAGAATCATTGCCGGTGGATAAGAACCCTGGAGATCCGGTGTTCCAAGGGACTATTAATATTGACGGCGTATTGGAGGTAAAGGTCACGAAAGTAGGCGTTGAAACTGAGTTTGGGCGTGTGCGCGAACTTATTCTTCAGGCAGCTCAATCCAAAACCCGTTTTGAAAAGATAGTAGATCAATACATGGGTTTCTACACGCCGCTCGTGCTGGTGATTGGAGCGTTGGTCTGGGCATTTACCCAGGACTTGAACCGGGTTATTTCCGTGTTTATTGTTTCCAGTCCCGTTGCTTTTATTCTGGCTACTCCGACGGCTATGGTGGCGGCGGTCGCGACTGCGTCCCGTTTGGGAATTATGATCAAGCAGGTGAGTGATATCGAGTTGGCTGCCCGAATTAATGCTTTCATATTTGATAAGACCGGAACAATCACAACCGGCACGCTAAAGGTTAGCCGGTTGGCTCCGGTGGAGGGGGTCAAGCCTGCGGAACTCTTGTTGTTGACGGCTTCGGCAGAACAATACAGCAACCATCCGACGGCCAAGGCGATCATGGCTTTGGCTACCGAAGCGGGGGTGGAACTGGTTGAGCCAAAGGATTTTGGGGAAACTGCGGGTAAAGGGGTAAAGGCACAAGTCGACGGTCAGGCTGTCTTGGTAGGTCGCCAGATTTGGTTAGAGGAAAATGAAGTGAAAGGGGATATTGCCGGTTCCGTGGATCTGGATGAAACGCAGGGCTATAGTTTGATTCACGTGGCACGCAATGGGGAATTTATTGGGTGGGTGGGGATGACTGATGAGATTCGTGCTGAGGCAAGTGAGTCATTGAGTGAATTGACATTGGAAGGGGTAAAAAGGCTCGCAATTGTTTCAGGAGACCGTGCGCCGGTTGCTGAACGTGTGGCAGCGGAAGTGGGATGTGACAATGTACAAGCCGATTGTTTCCCTGCTGAGAAGGTCAAATATGTGGAGGATCTGCGCGCAAAAGGGTATAAGGTGGCGTTTGTGGGTGACGGAGTAAATGATGCGCCCGCACTTAAGGCAGGCGACATTGGTATCGCCATGGGAGCAGCTGGAAGTGATGTTGCGATACAAAGTGCTACGATAGCCTTGATGAATAACGATTTGCGGCGACTTCCTTTTCTGATGCATCTTTCCCGAATGACCCGGTCAGTTATCAATCAAAATTTTATTTTCGGGGTATTGTTTGTGATCGTTGGGTTGGTTTTAGCTGCCTTGAATATTATTACCCCGGTTCTTGCTGCTATGCTGAATGTATTAGGTTCACTTTTTGTGGTGTTCAACAGTGCCCGACTGGTGCGTGAAGGAGAGGAATATGAGGCGTTTGATGATTCTGAAGTTAGTGAAAGTAAAAAGACTGAAGGTTCGGGCGATAATTCAGGAGAGGTGACGACAGCAGTTGCATAAGAAAAACTGGTTCAATGAAAATACCTGAAGCTAACGAAGGCGCGACTAACAGTGACGATGTTGTTGTAGTTCGTTCCCTGGAGAAAGTGTTTTGTGATTTCTGGGGGCGCCCCAAGGCTAAGGCGATTAATGAAGTCAGCTTTGAGGTGCGCAAGGGAGAGGTTTTTGGATTGCTGGGACCGAATGGTTCGGGCAAGTCTACGACCATCAAGGTGCTTCTGGGTTTGCTGAATCCTACGCGAGGAGTGGTTCGTATTTTTGGTCGTTCTCCTCGTGATGTAAAAACCAAGGAGCGGATTGGATATCTGCCTGAAGAATCCTACCTATACCGGTACCTGAATTCAGAGGAGACGCTGGACTTTTTTGGAGGTTTGTTCGCGCTGGATTCAAAGGAAAAAGAGCGCCGGTCTGAACAGCTGTTAGAAATGGTCGGGTTGAAGGGCGTGCAGATGCGTACGGTGGGTGAGTTTTCCAAGGGAATGCAACGCCGCATTGGGTTGGCTCAAGCCCTTATCAACGATCCTGATCTGGTTATATTGGATGAGCCAACAGCCGGGATGGACCCGGTAGGTTGCCGTGAAATCAAGGATCTTATCCTTAACTTAAAGGCCCGTGGCAAAACGGTGATTTTATCCAGTCATCTTTTGGCTGACGTGGAAGATGTTTGTGACCGTGCTGTGATTTATTACGGAGGTAAAGTGCAGCAATACGGAACTCTTGATGAACTTTTAACCGAACGGGATACAGTTCAGTTTACGATGCCTGCATTAAGTGAAGAGGCTCAAAAGGAAGTCCTCGAAGTGATGGGAAGGCATGCGGATAAGGACAGCATTCGGGTGGATAATCCCTCGCAAAATTTAGAAAGCCTTTTCTTGAACGTTGTTGAGCAGGCGCGCGCTTCCGATGACACCTCAGGAGCAACCTCCGGCAGTGAAGTGGCAGAATTTTTGAGGGCGGATCAGCCTGTGCCAACTCAGGCTGAGAAGATGCTCAACCGTTTGGCTGACAAGGAAGCCGACAAGCCCAAAACCAAGCCGAATGAGGAATTGGTGGGGGCTCCGGAATCTACAGTGGATGAGGATAAGCTGGATTCACTCTCCGAGGCCAAGCCGGAGCCTGTTTCGCCAAAAGGATCGTCTGAAGAAACGAAGGCCGCTGAAAAGAAAAGCCTTGATGAGGTGGATGACAAGTTGTCGGGCCTCCTGGGTGGGGATTAGTCATGGGGGCCAAGCCGCTATTAGCTGTCGTCTTTTTGACGTGGAAGGCTTCAATTCGCTTTCGTTTCTTTTGGGTGATGCTGTTCCTTTTGGCGCTGGCTGTGGGCGTATTGCCGCTAATAGTGAAGGATGATGGATCTGCGGCTGGAATGACCCAGATTCTGATTACTTACACGCTTTCCATGATTACCGCCATCATGGGGGCATCCACGTTGTGGATTTCAGCCGGTTCTCTGGCTAATGAAATTGAGAATCATCAGTTGCAGATGGTTGTCACCAAACCCATTCCACGTTGGCAAATTTGGCTGGGTAAGTGGATAGGAGTAATGAGTATGAATTTCATTCTGCTGCTCTTCGCCGGAGGAATCGTGTTTGGCATGATAGAGTATCGGGCAAATAAATTGACATGGGATGAGCTGGAAAGAATGGAGACCCGTTCGGATCTTGATATTGTTATTGAAATCATTCGGTCCGGAAATCCGGTTTTTGTCCGAGACCCAAAGAATGACAGACTGCCATTAAGTTCACCAGAACCGCAGCCTTTGCTCGGTGACTTGCAAGATGCAATGAAGGGCGATCCTCTAGCCCTAGAGCAGATTAAAAATACGATCAGAGCGCTTCAAGGTAAGGAGCCCTTGCTGCGACCGATGGATGATATGAGAGAGGAGCTTGCCAGTTTCGAAGAAAGAAAATTGAGGGACGAACTGTTGGTGGCTCGTGCGTCTATTCCCATGACAGCTGAGATTGAACGAAGAGTTTTGTTCCAATCCAATACCAATGCCCCTTTGAGTTCCAGAGGTGATCCTCTGGAAACATGGATTGATCAACAATTAGATAAGTATTGGCCAAAACGTGAAAGGCAGTTATTACTGGAAAAAAACGAACTGGAAAGAAAAGTAGGGGTAAAACCAGGGGATCTCTCCCAAGAGCTTGATAGTTATGAAAGAATGGAAGCTATCAATGGTATCAAGGAAGAAATTAGAGGGTATTCGCAAATATTAAATCCAGGAGAAGGATTGGTATTTCAATTTAAAAAGCCAAGAGGCTGGAATCCTGATGAGACAGAGAGGTTTGCCATGCGTTTTTATTTTGAGGATACACAGGTAGCGTATAAGCACGATAAGTTATATCCCTTTTTGTTCCAGTTTGGGCCTTTTCAGCCTGCCAATATACAATTTGATGCAAGAAAGGTACATGAGGTTCCAATGCCGGTTTCTGTGTCTACAGGTGAGAAAGGCAAGCGGGTGAATACGTTCGACACAAACGACGTTATGTCGATTGCGATGTATAACGGTGGGCAGGCGAGATTAAAGGTGCCTTATCTCGATTCACGGGGACGGAAGGGGGGGGAAGGCATTGAGATGGTGTATCGTGAGACAGGTTTTACAACAAATTATTTCCGGGGGTTGGGTATAGTTTTTGCCTGGCTGGGAGCCTTGGCAGCATTGGGGTTATTTGCAGGGAGTTTCATGTCCTTTGAGATGTCCGCATTTGCCTGTTTGGGGATTCTTATCGTGATTGCAGGATTGGGCTTGGTACAGGATGTGGTTGACGAAGGAACTGTCATGCAGACCTACAGCGAAGGAAAGCGCGATAAGTCCTATGTGGATTCCTTTGCCGTACCGGCTTTTAAGGTGATGGTTGCTTTGGTTAAGCCGATAAAGGACTATTCGCCGATTGAAAAACTGACTGAAGGCCGGAGCATTACTTGGATGCAGTTAATCCGTGCTTACGCATATATTTGGGGTCTTTCCGGCCTTATCTTGGGGTTTTTGGGCAGTTATATTCTTTCCAGTCGCCAATTGGCCCTAACCAGTGCCGATGGGGGAGGGGATTCATTTCTTGGTACCGAGTCGCTCATTGTGCTCTTAGCGGTTTTTGTAGGGATGCTTCGTTGGGGACTCATTGGGGCATTGATCGTTGGGATAATTGGTGTAGCCTTTGTTTTGTATTATAAGTTTATGCGAAATGAGCATGAGAAGCAGGTATGAGTAGGGAAAATCGCAGTACAACGATGGATACGCCGCCCAAGGTTGCGTTGATTGGTGTGGTGATGATTTCCTTGGCGGGACTTTTTCTGGTTCAGGGAGGGCTGAATGATCAACGAGGGGAACTGAGCCCAACCTATCTTGAGCCACTGCAGGACGCTCCTCCATTATTGGCGTTAACTACGCAATCACTGGGAGGGTTTCGCGGTCTTATCTCTTCTTATCTCTGGCTGCGTGCCAATGAAATGCAATTGCAGAAGAGGTATCAGGAGCAAATGCAGCTTTCTGAATGGGTCGCACAGCTTCAGCCGCATGTGTCCATGGTCTGGAGAAATCGTGCTTGGAATATGGCCTATAATATTTCTGTGACCTATCCCGACGCAGAGACAAGATGGAAATATGTTTCAGAAGGAGTCGGTCTGCTTCGTGATCACGGGATAAAATATAACCCACAGGAACCCCTCATCTATCATGAGTTGGGATGGATATTTCAGCACAAGATCGGTCATAATATGGATGATCATCATCGTTATTATAAGCTTCGGTGGTTGCAGGCGATGACTGGAGTCCTGTGGGAGAATGAAGCGCAGGCCAATGCCATGCGGGGTGTGCCAAACTTTGATGAGTTAATTGATCCGCCAAATGAAGAGGTTGCAGCGCGCGTTCAGCGTTTGCGGGAGGAGTACAAACTTGATCCTCGTGAGATGAAGGTTGTGAACGAAAAGTATGGCCGGGTTGAAAAATCGGATGGAACAGTTGTTTATGCCCTGGATTGGCGCAAGCCCGAGACCCAGGCAATCTACTGGGCAATGGTGGGGCTTAAGCGGTGCCGGCATAATCCATCTAAGGAAAATGACTTACGGAAACTGGAACGAATTGTTTACCAGTCCATGATGTACAGTTTTGATCGAGGTAAATTGAATACTCCCTCGGGCAGGATGATCCCTCCGGATCAGTACTTTAACAATCCTTTATCTGTGGTGCCGAATATGGATTTAAGCGAACGCACCCATCAGGCTTATCTTGATATGGCTGCTTTGGCCAAAAAGGAACGTGAAGCCAATATCAAAGGCACCTATCAAATTGCTCACATGAACTTTTTACGGCGGGTGGTGGAGTGGAATTATTATTATGACCGTGAAGAGGATACGCTTAAGTGGATGAAGGTATGTCTGGAGCTTTATCCGCAGCATATGACAGCTTTCACCGGGTATAATCCCAAGACAGACACCTATGACTTGGACAAATTTGTGCTTAATCGTCTGACAAATGCGGTAGACCGTGGAGGAATTGATAAGACGTATGCCATTTTGATTGGGCTTTTGATTCGGCACTTTACTCATTTGGCCATGGGGGAAGAAGAGGAAGCGGTTAAACATTTGAACATGGCTGAAGATCTCCACAAGCGTTATATGAGCAGGTTTTCAACTGCTGCTGAAAACCGCGTTAATCTTCCTGAATTTTCGATTATTCGGCAGGCGCGGCTACGTGTTTTTATGCTTGAGCATGATCCGGTCATTGTCGCGCGTCTTAGAACGGTATTAGGGTTAAAGAAAGATGAATTACCGCCTTTACCCGGTAATTGAGGGGGAAGAGCTTCGATTGAACCAGTAAAATCGGCTTGCCCGAGGGGGCTGGATTGACTCACGATCCAG
>Ga0066836_10001444_pt1 | contig 12425 bp, 10 predicted proteins | sample ETNtaG_18_FD_71568 | JGI IMG/M metagenome (GOLD analysis project Ga0066836, IMG submission 71568) | Marine microbial and viral communities from oxygen minimum zone, Eastern Pacific Ocean - ETNP201302SV91 | ecosystem: Environmental > Aquatic > Marine > Oceanic | place: Pacific Ocean: Eastern...
TGCCTAATCGATCGATATCGTCTGATTCTTTCCAAAACTTCAAAGTAACAACCAAATCCATTCTCTTTTCAGTGCGCACACTTTTCGCACCAAACATTGCCCCAACGTTAATTATTCCTATGCCTCGCACCTCCATATGCTCACGGGATAATTCAGAGCTTGTACCTATTATTTCACGGCCGTCCAATAATGTTACTTTGGTAATATCGTCAGAAACAAGACTATAACCTTTTTCTATTAGCTCGAGAACAGTCTCGCTTTTTCCAATACCACTTTCACCTCTAATCAAAACCCCAATACCATGAACATCTACCATGCTACCAATCACAGTATCTCGAGGCGCAAATAACAAATCCAGTTCAATAGTAGCAAGGTTAACAAACCTCATAGTGATCATTGGAGTTTGAAAAACAGGAACCCCTGCCTCATTGGCAATAGTTTTAAGCTGCTTATCAATTACAAGGTTCCGCGTATAAACAATACATGGAATTTTATATGAGCAGAGCTTCTTATATCGTTTGATTCGTTCATTAACCGTAAGAGATTTAAGATAATAAGCCTCTGCATTACCAATCACCTGTATACGTTTATAAGCAATATATTTTGTGAATCCTGCTAACGCCAAACTTGGCCGATTCACTGTGGGCTCTATAATAGTACGATTTATTCCACTTTTCCCTGCAACTAATTTCATCTGCAAAGGGCCTGCCTGATCTTCAAAAAATCGACGGGCTGTAACCTTTTCTCGCTTGATTTTTTTTCTAGTAGACATTTTATAAATTAAATTCAGGTCCTAAATAAATCTCTCGGGCCTTAGGATCGTTAACCAGTTTCTCACTCTCACCCTCACAATAAACATCGCCTTTATGAATAATATAAGCGCGGTCAACCAATTTAAGTGTTTCACGAACATTGTGATCTGTAATGAGAATACCCATCCGGCGCTTCTTAAGTTGAAGTAAAATCTTTTGAACCTCATATACAGCAATAGGGTCTATCCCACTAAATGGCTCATCAAGAAGAAGCATACGAGGACTAGTAACCAAGGCTCTAGTGATTTCTAGACGTCTTTTTTCTCCACCACTTAGTGTATATGCCTTACTTTTTGCTAAGGATGTTAAGTCCAGTTCTGCTAACAATGATTTTAATCGAGCTTTTTGCTCAACTTTATCATTTGTACAAGTTTCCAATATCGCTAAGATATTCTGTTCAACAGTCAATTTCCGGAAAACAGATGGCTCCTGAGTTAGATAGCCAATACCTAATCGAGCGCGAGCATGCATTGGCATTTTAGCAATAGAATTACCTTCAAAAATTATATCTCCTTCATCCGGTTTAACCAATCCAACAATCATATTAAATGATGTCGTTTTCCCTGCACCATTTGGACCAAGCAGACCAATTATCTCACCCGGAGATACGGAAATGGAGATACCATTTACTACCTGCTTACTTTTATACTGCTTAGTTACGCCTCTCGTCTCAAGTAAACTCATACTTTACCATTTCTTGATTTGCTCTATTCAGATTTGCCACGCATTTGACGGATCGATTCTGCATTTAATGTCATCTTCCAATTGCCACTAGCTCGAAGCCGTTTATCCTTTTGATCATATATAACCTTCTCCCCTCTCAATTCACCCTCAGGCGTTTTCAATAAAGGATTTCCAAGAAGACTTAAACGACCATCTTCAGCCTTATAGTGCGCCTCGGAACCAAACGCAACCACCTGCGAACCATCCTGTTCAGTATAAATCTCCACATTTGGATCACCAGTTAAGCGAACAATATTACTTTTTCTGTCATAATTTAATTTACTCCCCTTAAAACGCATCGGATTTCTGCCAATCGTAGCTCCTCTTAATTCGCCAATTGCATGAATTGAATTCAGCTCTTTCTTGAGCGAATCTATTTCCATATCAATTGAATTTGCCTTCATATTAAACCCATTCTTACCAACTAATGACACATCACCATAGAATTTTACAGAGTCGGAATTAGAATTATCTAATGTCCGAATATATTCAAAAAACTCGCAAGTCACGCTTATAGAAGAATTAGCTCCCGGACTTACTTTTCTCTCATTCAAAGGAAACAACAAACCAGCAATACCTCTCACTTTAGTTAATTGCATTCCCACATCGCCTTGAGCCAAAAACTTTCCAGATTTAGTATGAATCACTACCTTTCTAGCATTACCGCTTTGACCTCCTAAATTCCAATTTGGGTTTAATTCCATAAGCATTCTTCCTTGCTCGAAATCGTAAAAAAATATATTTGAAGTTAAAAAGTCATCACCTTGAGTTAAATTAACACCAGTAGCTCTAGCAGCCTCCAGTTTTTCTTCTTTACCGGCCTCGCTCATAACAAAATTCAAATATTGACAATCTAACCGAGTATTACCCCTCTTTAATTGCACTGAACCAATATAACGCGCATATCCCTTTTTGTTCTTTCTTGCTGGTTCAAACACAAAATAGCTTGAACTAATTTTTAAAGTCATAGATTTCGAGTCATCCACTGAATTAATAGTAGGGTTAAATTGAAATAAAGCAGTCTCCTCGCCTGAGCTAGGCACTTTCATCTCCACATCACCTTCAGCACTTATAATCATAGATTCACGATTAATCATTATTGAATCGGCTCTACCAGACCGCTCACCCATACGCCAAGACGGATTTCCTTTTAGTAAAATTGAACCTGATTCCATATCATAGCTAGCTCTCGAATCAACATGCTCGTTACTTATAAAAATTTGTTCACTATTTATCTCTATACTACCAAACGCCTTTATTGATTCAATCAGCCCATCTTCATTCTGTAGAATAATTTTGATCACATCCGCCCGCAAATCACCTTCAACATCCTTCACTATAACGGAATCACGAAACTCAGCTTTACCTGGCGTCATCTCAAACTCTCTCGCCGATATATTAATCATATCGCCACCTTTACCAGAAACCCGATCTGGAATATTTCGAAGTGAGACGGTTCCCAAGCCTTTTTTTAATTTAGCCTGAACGTTCGTTGATATACTTAGAGTCGGCCCAACTAAACTCCCTGAAAAACCCGAACCGCTCAGTTGCATTTGCCCATCAGCAGTTGAAAGAGACAACTGCCCGAGTGATGAAATAGTTTTGGTTTCTTGATTATATAGACACTCACTAGCATTAAATATTAAATTCGTTTTACCTTCTGTCGTAATCGAAACTAAACGAGGATTACTTAATGACATAATCCCACCTTCAAGAAACAATGCCTTTTCACCCGTCAAAAGCGTAGATCTTTGATTGTCTAATGATTTTTCAGAAACGCGAAAATTTTCAATTTCGGTACCTACCGGGGCTTGGCTTTGAGCCCAATTCACTCCAAAAGTAAAAAAGGAACAACAACACAAAAATATCAATTTGAGCCTCAACAGCATAACCGGGATAATTGTGGAATCGCAAAACGAACTTGCAAAGTTTTTCCTATGCAAAATTGAATATTAATCCCTCGGTGGAAGTTCGAATTCATCAGCATGATAAGAACTTCGCACCATAGGACCACTCGCAACATGCATAAATCCCATATCACGAGCTTTCGCCCCGTATTCATCAAATTTCGATGGCGTCACATAATTCACAACAGGTAAATGACATAGGCTAGGCTGTAAATATTGTCCTAATGTAAGCATATCACAATTTGACGATCTAAGATCATACAGCGACTCAAATAATTCGGATTCAGTTTCACCAAGTCCAAGCATGATACCAGATTTAGTATAGATTTTACCATCGCTGCGCTCTTTAACTTTCTGAAGAACAGACAATGATCTCTCATAATTAGCACGTGAACGAACTTTTGGCGTTAAACGGCGAACGGTTTCTAAATTGTGATTAAAAATCTCTGGCTTTGCATTTAGCACCATGTCTAGTGAGTCGTCCTTATCAAGAAAATCAGGAACTAAAACCTCAATAATAATTTCAGGATTACGAATACGCACGGCGTCAATAGTTTCGCGAAAATGATTGGCTCCGCCGTCCTTTAAATCATCCCGCGCTACCGCAGTAATAACTACGTGTTTTAGCTTCATACGAAATACCGCTTCAGCCACCCTATTAGGCTCGTCACCCTCAAGAGGTAGCGGCTTGGAAGTGCTAACAGCACAAAAACCACAAGCCCTAGTGCAACGATCCCCGGCAATCATAAAAGTCGCTGTGCCCTTACTCCAACACTCCCAATGGTTTGGGCATTTAGCGCTTTCACAAACAGTGTGAAGCCCCAATTCATCTAGTAATCCACGAGTACGGGTAAATGAACTGTTTTGCGGAAGCTTGAGCCTTAACCATTCTGGGATACGCTTTCTTTGCTTAAGTAAAACAGTTTTAGACATATAAATTAACCTAGCTTATTCCAGAATTGTGCTAATTCCTCAGCATCAAAATCCGCTAAAACCTCATCATCAACATCAATAACAGGAGCTAGACTTTGGCTGCTTATTTTCAGCATTTCATCCCAAGCTGATCGATCTGATGTGACATCAAGCAGTTGATAACTAATATTGTTGCTATCAAGCCACTCTATCACCTCTCCACACCATCCACAGAATGGCTTAACATAAAGTCGAACATTCTCAGCCTTGTACATCCCCTTCAATAATACGCATTCATTTTGCTATGAAAGAGCAACTTGTGCAATCTTACGTTTAATCAATCTCAGTTATAATAGTGTCTTCATACTCAAACAACTGAGAACAATAAAAAAGCAGGCCAAAAGGATCATCGATAATATTAAACATTTTATGCACTTGGCCAGCCAGAATTGGAGCTAAATCGTCCACAGCCTTGAAAGACTTCATTTCCCAGAGATTAGAAACATCCATATAACTACAGCGTTGGACCAAGCATCCAAGGAGCAAATTCTTCATCACCCATACCAACTAATTCACTTTTAGTCTTTTCTCCGCCTGCAACTGCAATAATTTTATCAAAGATTCGACGACCAACTTGCTCTACAGTTTCAACACCATCAAGAATAGTACCCGCATTAATGTCCATATCGTCATCCATCCAGTCGTACAATGCAGTATTAGTCGCAACCTTTATACACGGCGAGGGTTTACACCCATAGACACTACCTCTCCCCGTTGTAAACACACCAATATTACACCCACCACTAACAAGCCCTGTCATACTCACTGGATCATTTCCTGGAGTATCCATAAAACATAATCCACTAGCTGTAATTGGTTCAGCATAATCATAAACAGCAGAAAGAGGTGCTTGTCCTGCTTTAGCCACAGCTCCAAGGCTTTTTTCAAAAATAGTTGTTAACCCACCATCTTTGTTCCCTGGAGATGGATTATTGTCAATAGTCGAACCAAACATCTTAGTATGATCCTCCCACCAACGAATTTGTGAAATTAGTTTTTGACCGACTTCAGGACTACACGCACGGCGAGTAAGCAAATGCTCTGCCCCATAAATCTCTGTGGTTTCTCCGAACACGGAGCTTGCCCCCCTTTTAATTAGCTCATCCGATGCCACACCTAAAGCAGGATTAGCTGACACACCACTGTTGGAATCGGACCCCCCGCAATTCATTGCCAGCGTTAACTTACTAACCGGCTGATTCGTCCGGTGGAATTTGTTAACTTTAGGCAAAAGCTCATTAACCGAATTGATTGCAGATTCTACAGTCTTACGAACTCCCCCTACTTGCTGAATTGTTAAAAAAGTTGGAGCATTTTCTCCCTCCTTTAAATGATCTAGCTGGTAGTCTTTAACTAGACTAGGAACCTGATTCACTTCACAGCCAAGCCCAATCAACAAATAGCCTCCTATATTTGGATGACGAGCCATACCGGCTATGACACGCTGAAGCATCTTATGACCATGTTTAACATCATAACTGCAACCTCCCTTGTGGGTAAACGCTACAACTCCATCAACATTCGGATAATTTTTTATTATATCATTTGCCCGAAAATGATCTGCGACATATCTAGATACAGAGGCAGAACAATTCACACTTGAGATAACACCTATATAATTACGAGTACCCGCCCTACCTCCGGCCCTAGCGAATCCTTTGAAGGTAGGTACATTTTCAGTAATAGTCTGTATAGGAAAGTAATCTTCGCAAAAGCAGTAATCCCTACCAACCTCCTTTAACTCCACATTATGAGAATGCACCCAATCACCAACTTCGATGTCTACTTTAGCAAAGCCAATAATTTGTCCATATTTAACCAATTGCTGGCCACTTTTAACTAAAGCCAAAGACATCTTGTGCCCTCCAGGAATAGTTTGTCGAAGCACAATAGAAGAACCTTCCACCAATACTTCTAATCCTTTTTTAAGAGTACAACGTGCAGTTGCAACATTATCAGCAGGATTAAGTACGATAAAATTTAATGATTCTTCAGCCATTAGTATTTGAATATTTGACAAAAAAAAAGCCCGCCTTAGGCGGGCTTGAAAATTTTATAGAAACAAAATCAAGGAGCGTTGTATCTCTTAGGATCAACACCTGGAGCTGCAGTCACTGCAGTTGGAGCTGCAGTTGGAAAAGCGGCACTTGAACCAGAGTTAACTGAACCATCACTATTCAATGCTGCAATAGGAGAGCTAACTGTTGAAACTGTGCCTCCAGTAGCGGTGCCAGTAGCAAGAACTGCTTGATTAACCTTAGATACCAAAGACGGCACAGCAGCAACTACTGAGTTATAAACAACTTGGTGCTTTGCCTTGTTGGTCACCTTAATTATGGCAACAGTAATTTCGCCTGCCTTCGCTGGAGCCGACTTGGCTGCTGCGCGAGCAATTCCCTTTAAATACTGCGGTGCTAACTTAGCAGCCTGAGCAGCTAAGCCTGGAGCAGCATCTGGAACCAAACTGCAAATAAAGCTTACAACAGCTACAGTAGCGGCTGGCTTCTTAGCAATTGCTGCCTCTAGGACTGCCATTGCAACTTCAGCTTGATCTGCCTTGTTGGCCTTAAGGACCAATTTATTTGCAACGAACGGAACCTCAGCTCCTGGTGCATTTGAGAACGCATCATTAATCGCTTTGTTATCCACAGAAGCAGATGCTGTAGCAAAGGTAACTGCAAAAGCTGCAGCGACAACTAACCGTGTACTTGTTTTCATATTATTAATAAAAAATTCTTTCACTCCTAACAGGCCGCAGAGTTTCTTTGTAGACTGGCATAGTGTCAACCAGAAAAAGTAATCTATTTTTATTTTTTTTAGTTTATATTTAAGCATTTCCTATTGGAATACTGAAAATTTGGGATTAGAATTATTCAATAAACAACGTAAAATTAATGAAAAATAGCTCTTTTTCAAGATACTTACTGAAAATTATTGTCATTTCAGTGCTCTTTACGGCAACACAACTAATTCTGGCTCAATCACTTCCAATTGTCAAAAATGTTGATATACAGCCATTCAAGGCCCAAATTAAACGGCTTATTGAGGCGAAATTTTTGCTTGGCGAACCCTTCACCGAGGCAACAAAACTTAAAATTGACCAAGCACTTGCACAAAATGATGAAGATAATGCTATTTTAAAAGTGCAACAAATTCTTGATAATCAATGCCTTATTGACATCCAAATTAACCCAGAATCCCGGGTGAAAGTAAAAGCAGTCACTGCAAATCCAGTGCTGGTTGAAAAAGGGTGGCGCAATTTTCTGGTTAAAGTTCGGAACGAAGCCGGAGTAACTGCACCGCTTAAGATAAGTAGTATTAACGCTCTCCCGTTAGCCGGCTCACCGAAAAATGAAGTCAAAAACCGATGGCTTGATTTGGATGTTTTTAATTCTCAACCACTCACAAGAGCACTCAGCGGCTTAGCACTAGAATACCGCATAATCCAACTTTACAGTAGAGACAAAGGAAAAAGAGATGCAAAATTAAGTTTCGATGTGGGCCAAGGCACTCAAGATCTTGGGTTTCGAAACGAAGTCAGCTTACTCTTTGATTGCCTTCCAGCTTATACAATTAAACTTAATGTATTAGATGAGAACAATAAGCCAACGACTGCAGGCTTTGAAATCCGTGATCACCTTGGACGCGTTTATCCATCGCAAGCCAAACGCCTCGCTCCTGATTTTCATTTTCACCCTCAAATATACCGTGCTCACTCTGAAACAGTGAAACTACCAAAAGGAACATATCAAATTAAATTTTATCGCGGCCCTGAATCAATTACTCAAACCAGAAATATTAATGTTAATGCAAATAGCAAAACAGAATCTTTTAAAGTTCAACGTTGGATAGACCCTTCACTAATGGGCTGGTGGTCTGGAGATCATCATATTCATGCTGCCGGCTGCGCACATTATGCAAACCCGACTGAAGGGGTGCATGCTCCAGACATGATGAGGCATTGCCTTGGTGAAGATTTGAAAGTAGGAGCCAATCTTACTTGGGGGCCATGCTTCGATTACCAAAAACAATTTTTCACAGGCAAAGACGATCGCGTCTCACAATTTCCTTATCTATTAAGATATGACGTAGAAGTTTCCGGATTTGGATCCCACCAGTCGGGCCACCTTTGTCTACTTAAACTTCGACAACAAATGTTTCCTGGCGGGAACTCAAAACACCATTGGCCAAAACTTTGCCTGAATACACTTCGATGGGCTAAACGACAAGGCGCCCTCGTTGGCCCAGCTCACACTGGCTGGGGCCTAAATCAAACCAGTTCTGATTTGCCAACATACGAAGTGCCCCCTTTTAATAGTATTGGTGCCAATGAGTTTATTGCAGATGTAACTCATAATATTCCCGGGGCAAATGGCAAGCTTGTACCCGCAGTAGATTTCTTGTCTATGGTCGACACTCCATATGTATGGGAATTAAATATTTGGTATCACATACTCAACTGTGGATTCCGCACAAGAATCAGTGGCGAAACAGACTTTCCATGTATTTATGGTGAGCGGGTTGGGCTTGGACGATCATACGTTAAACTCGACAATAAACTTAACTACAATGATTGGTGCGAAGGTATTCGTTCAGGAAGAAATTATGTCGGAGACGGAAGAAGCCACATTATTGATTTTCACGTTAATGATGTTGAAATGGGAACAAAAGGCAGCGAGCTTCGGTTAAGCAAATCTGGAACAGTGCTCGCTAAAGCTAAAGTAGCAGCCTTACTTCCAACCCAACCTATTCCAGATATAGCCAAACGAAATTACACGGAAAAACCTTATTGGCATATAGAGCGCGCAAGGATTGAAAACACCCAAAAAGTACCCGTCGAAGTAATTGTGAATGGTTACCCGATAGCGCAGGAGGAGATTATTGCCAACGGAGAATTACAAGATATCGCATTTGAAGTGCCAATCCATTACAGCAGCTGGATAGCACTTAGAATTTTACCATCCTCACATACTAATCCAGTTTTTGTGATTGTTGATGGGAAGCCTATTCGAGCCTCTAGACGCAGTGCTCAGTGGTGCTTGTCAGGGGTAAAAAAATGCAGGAAAGAAAAACTGCGCTTCATGGGAGAAAATGAAATCGGCGATTTCAATAAAACCTACGACCATGCAGAAATGGTTTACAAAAAAATCATTAAGGAAAGCGTAGCGGACTAACCAAGAAAAAGATTAGTCGGAGGACCACTGACATTCGGCTTGCAGCGAAACACACCACCGGCCAGTGGCTGTTGCAACTTCCCAGCTTCATCAAGATCGCGACTAGCGGTGGTTATATATAGCTCATCCCAATTTTGACCACCAAAACAACAGGATGTGACTCGTTCTACCGGGATATCAATCTTGCATAATAATTCTCCACTTGGATCAAATCGCCCCACACCCCACCCCTGCCATAATGCAACCCAAAGCATCCCTTCGTTATCAATACACATGCCATCAGGGTATCCCATCCCCTCTGGCAACTCGAACGCTACTCTTCGGTTTGATACTGCTCCTGAATCCATATCACAGTCAAAAACCGCTATTTGACGAGTAGGTGAATCAATATAATAAAAAGACTTTTGATCTGCCGTCCAAGCCATACCATTTGAGATGCTTACATCGCCAAATAATTTGTCGACAGACAAATTGCGGTCAAGTCGGTAAAGGCTCCCAACATTAGGTGCCTCATCAAGCCCCATCGTTCCTGCCCAAAGCCGTCCTTCGGGATCCACCTTTCCATCGTTGAAACGATTGTTAACATAGTCTTTTTCAGGATCAATAATGGGCGAAATATTGCCGCTTTGTAAATCCAACCGAACTAATCCTATCGTCATCCCTAAAATCAAATCGCCTTTTAATGCAGGCACCGCTAGACCTACTTTCTCACCTACATGCCACGATTTATTCTGACCTATGGAAGGATTAAAACAGCATACCTTTTCGCTCTCAATATCAACCCAAACCAAGTCATTAGTTTCAGCACGCCAAACAGGCCCCTCGCCTAGAATTGCCTTGGCATCCAATACACATTCCGCTGTCAGTGTTTGCACATAAGCAGCTTGGCCAAATGAGCCGACTGCTGGCAAGTTTGGAATGAATCCTTTTAACTGTTTCAACGACTAACCATTGAAACATTAAGGTCCCCACTTATTGCTTCCTTACCAGTCGAATTTTGAAATGGAGCAAGATCGAACTCCGAAATCACAGCCATAAGGTGATCGAAAATATCGGCCTGAATTGCCTCATATTCTGCCCAGATCGTGGTATCAGTAAAAATATAGATTTCTATCGGCAACCCATTATCACTTGGCTCAAGTTGCCGAATTAAAAACGTGCGATCTTTACGTATTTGAGGATGATTTTTTAAATATGCGACAATGTAAGCACGAAAAGTACCGACATTCGTCAGACGTCGACCATTTACAAGCTCAGATAAATCAGTATTAGTTGTTTGATTATGTTTGTTTACTTCATCCAATTTTGATTGCAAATAGTCCTTAAGCAAACCGAAACGTTTAAACTTCTCCAGTAATCTATCATCAACAAATCGAATTGATCTCATATCAATACGAATTGGGCGTTTTATTCGCCTACCACCAGAATCCTGCATTCCTCTCCAATTACGACAAGAGTCAGTGATAAGTTTAGATGCAGGAATACTAACCACGGTCTTATCAAAATTCTGAACCTTAACCGTCGTCAGAGAAACATCAATAACATCTCCATCGATACCGTGACCTTTCATTTCAATCCAATCCCCCTTGCGAACAGTATCATTTGTAGCAATTTGAATTCCCGCGACTAACCCCATAATCGCATCCTTAAAAACAAATAAAAAACCCATGAACATTGCTCCCAAACCAGCCATCAAAGCACCTATCTCCCTCCCCATAATAATGGAGATAACAAATACTCCCCCTATAAAACAGGCAACCAGCATTACCGCTTGCGTAAAGCCTTTAATAGGTATTCTTTTCGAAATATCATACCTTTGATAAACACCTAAAACACCTGATAGCAAAGCCTGCAAAGTAAACAGCAACGCTAAAACTAGATAAATTTTTGAAGCCCCTTGAACAAATGCAACAAGAGCCTCCAACTTATCAAATACTACAGGCGCAAGAACATGCACTACCAGTGCTGGCACTATATTTGTTAGACGAGAGAATACTTTGTTTTCAATCAGAATATTACCCCAGTCGTTATCTGTTTTAACCAATACAAAACGAAGAACTCGAAGCACAACTCGCCTTGCCAGCAAATAAGACAGCCAGCAAATAACAAGTAGCATCACAGCCCCAACTAAATTCACAAGAATTCCTGACCAAAAATCCCCAATCCCTAAATCGATAAAATGCTTTTTAAGTGACATCAGAAGATCACGAATAGAATCAAATTTTTGATTAATATCGCTGGAAGTATCATTCATGATATCAGTAGTGTTTTTAGTTAAATTTTCTTGCATGGTTTCAACCCCGAATTCTTTGGTGAATTAAACTAGTCAATTAAACCGCTTTTGGCCAAGCACAAAAAAACGGGAACCAAAAACGGCTCCCGCTATCAAATCAATATTTTGCAGCTCTAAAAACTCTCTCCAACCTGAAAACGGAGGAATTTATCTATAGTAATCTCGTCTCCCAACGATTGAGCCACAGTAGCAATATAATCCTTAATGCTCACGTCTGGATTTTTTACAAAACCCTGCTCAACTAGACAATTAGTTGCATAAAATTTATTTATCTTACCATTCACTATGTTCTCAACCGCTTGCGGCGGCTTACCTTCAGCCTGTTCTTCTGCGATCGCCCTTTCCTTTTCAACTAGTCCTGGATCCACTTCTTCCCGGCTTACTGAAACAGGTGCAGAAGCTGCAATATGCAAAGTGATGTCCTTTACTAAGGACTTAAATTCGCCATTAACTAATGTTTCATCCTTACCCGTTCCAACCTGCAATAACACTCCAACCTTGCCTCCGGTATGAATATAAGCAGCTATTAAGCCAATACCATCAA
>Ga0066836_10001446_pt1 | contig 12421 bp, 7 predicted proteins | sample ETNtaG_18_FD_71568 | JGI IMG/M metagenome (GOLD analysis project Ga0066836, IMG submission 71568) | Marine microbial and viral communities from oxygen minimum zone, Eastern Pacific Ocean - ETNP201302SV91 | ecosystem: Environmental > Aquatic > Marine > Oceanic | place: Pacific Ocean: Eastern...
CAGTGTCGGGGTAGAGAGATTTGAACTCCCGATCTCCTGCTCCCAAAGCAGGCGCGTTAACCGGACTACGCTATACCCCGATAAATTCCTGGGTGAGTGATGGGAATTGAACCCACGACCTCCTGGGCCACAACCAGGTGCTCTAACCAACTGAGCTACACCCACCATGCAACTTTAGTCCAACTTTCAGCTGAATTAAAGCAGGGGAAGTTATTATACTTCTTTACGGTTTCGAAGAAAATTAACTTAAGCAAATTACTTATTTGAATAATAATTAAAGACAGTATAATTGTAATTTTAAGTATGCGTCTTATTGATAAATATCTTATTCGCGAAATGATTCTACCATTTATCATTTCCTTATTAATTATCACCTTTCTACTTTTCATTAATTTTTTATTAAGAGCTGTCGATCGATTCCTCGGCAAAGGCCTTGATATTCTAGTAATCTTAGAATATTTATTTTTAAATCTTGCATGGATTATTGCATTATCAGTGCCCATGGCCGTTCTTTTAGCAACCTTGGCAACTTTTGGGAAATTATCTGAAGACAATGAAATTAATGCAATGAGATCTTCCGGAATTGGATTTTTAATGATCCTGCGTTCGCCTTTATTGTTTGGTACAATTATTGCCCTATTCCTAATAACATTTAATAATCTAATACTTCCAGAAATGAATTTTAAGGCTCGTTTACTTTCAGGAGATATCTACCGAAAAAGACCGGATATTAATATAGAACCTGGAATTTTTCTGGATAATATTCCTGATTATAGTATGATTATCAGTGATAAGGAAGGAGACGTTATGTCTGATGTTCGCATTTTTTCTAAAGGTCAGAAAGAATCTCAAACTAGCATATATTCTCAAACTGGTAACCTCTCAACATTAGCAGATGCTTTTTTGCTAACATTATATGATGGTGAAATTCATGAACTTGAAAACAAGGATTATTCTAATTACCGTCGAATTATATTTGATGAACATCGGATTCTCATCCCTGCCGATGATATCCTTTTAAATCGAAGAGATTCATCTAACAGAACTGATAGAGAAATGACAATACCCATGATTTTTGATAAAATTGAGAGCTACGAGAATAAACTAAGAGTTGTAAATACTCGAATTATGGGGGCATTTTACAGAACTATTGGAGATAGTATTTCACCTAATTCTCTAAAAAATGGATTAAATATTATAAAAATGGCGCAAGATTCAATCAGATCAGATACAAACATTCTAAAAGGTGCAATAAATAAAAAAAACAGGCAATTACGTAGTTTGGAACGCCAATTGAAAAATGAATTTGCTCTTATTACAAGCTATAAAAAAGGGCGTAATAAATATTCTGTTGAAGCCCACAAAAAATTTTCTATCCCAATAGCCTGTATTTTATTTGTCCTTCTAGGTGCACCTTTAGGTGTCATGGCAAAGCGTGGTGGTTTTGCGGTAAGTACATCCTTCAGTATTGGTTTTTTTCTATTATACTATATTCTTCTTATAATAGGTGAAGAATTAGCAGACAGAAATTTTGTTTCTCCAGGAATAGGTATGTGGACTCCCAATCTAGTATTTTTGCCAATTGCAATATATCTTATAATATATACAATACGTGAACGAGCTCCCTCTTCAATTTTTTCTTTTTTAAAAAATAGGAGAACAATTTGATCCCTGCAGATATAATTTCAAAAAAACGAGATGGTCGAGCACTTAGTAAAAATGAATTAAATTATTTCATTAAAGAGTATTTATCTGGATCTATAACTGATTCTCAAATGTCAGCATTGCTCATGGCAATTTATTTCAAGGGAATGTCCGATCGTGAGACCTTTGTCTTATTAGATGTAATGCTTCAATCTGGTTCAATTCTAAATTTTGAAAACTCTAAAGAATATATTGCTGATAAACATTCTACTGGAGGTATTGGAGATAAAGTCTCTCTTATATTAGCTCCGTTAATGGCTGCTGGTGGATTAAAAATTCCAATGATCGCTGGACGAGGATTAGGCTTTACGGGTGGAACCGTAGATAAAATTGAATCGATACCTAATATAAATACTAATCCATCAATGGAGGTATTCAAAGACTGGATAATTAAAAATAGATGTGCAATCGTTGTACAATCAAATAAAATTGCTCCAGCAGATAAAAAAATCTATTCCTTAAGAAACCTTACTGGTACCGTACCTTCATTGCCGCTGATTTGTAGTTCAATCTTAAGTAAGAAAATTGCAGAAGGTATTCAAGGTTTAGTTATGGATATAAAAATAGGAAATGGTGCATTTTTAAAAACAAAAAAAGACGCTATTAGTTTGGGTAGGCTTATTACAAATATTGGGACATTCTATGATATAAAAACAAACATAGTTTTCAGTAGCATGGATCAGCCCCTTGGAAGATTTGCAGGTCTCGCATGTGAAGTAACTGAAGCGCTTGAATGTCTCAATGGAAATGGGCCTAATGATACCATGAGAATAACTTTTGAATTAGGATCACACTTATTTTTACAGGCAGGCATAGTAAATGATAAAAATGCTGCCCTAAAAAAAATGCAAGCATTAATAGATTCGAAAAAAGCTCTGAAATATTTCAAGTCAATGGTGAAATTACAGGGAGGACAATTAGACGATTTTAAAAATATCACAAAACCAAAATATGAACAATTGGTGCACTCTAATAAGAGTGGTATAATTAATTTTATGGATACTGAAAAGATAGGGTGGGCACTTTTAGATCTCGGATGCGGCTATAAAAAACCTGATGATAAACTAGATTATACTGCTGGGATTGAATTCTATAAAAAGGTAGGTGATGAGGTAAAATACAATGACCCCTTATACCGTGTATTTAATTCTGATTTAATTCGTCTAGAAAAAGTTTCCCAGTTATTACTTGATACATTTAATATTGGAAATAAAGGAAAGCCCCTAGAATTAATCTTATAGAATGGTTAAATAGTCCGATGAACCTTACATCTTTGCATAGGCTCTGTCCCATTTTTAAATATCTCTACCTCAACAGGACATGCTGGTAGAGGAACTCTCTTTGTAACACTACAAATTTCCTTATCTAAAATACCCGCAGGTTTATCAAAGTTTTCAATTGCAAAATCAAGTGTGTCATGGGCACCTTTCATAAATTTTGCCCACGCTGGTAATGCTGCTTTGCTACCATCCTGACCAGGGCCAAGAGGAACTTTAAAATCATCTACACCAAACCAACAACCTGCAGCAATTTGAGGGGTAAAGCCAACAAACCAAGCATCACTCCATCCCTGTGTGGTTCCCGTCTTTCCAGCAGCAGGACGGTTAAACTTATATTTCCAGCGCGCACTACCTCCAGTACCTCTATCCATAACTGTTTGCATTAAACTTGTCATTAAATATGCAGTTTCTTCACTCAGAACTTCTTTCCTATCGGGAAAATATTCTTTAACTACATTTCCATATCTATCTTCTATCTTTGTAATTGCAAAAGGTTTGGAGTAAACACCTTTATTAGAAAGGGCTGAATAAGCAGAAACTATTTCTATCGGATAAACCTCCGAAGTTCCTAATGCGATAGCATCAACAGCTCTGATATCAGTATTTATACCCATTCTTTTTGCCATCTGTTTAACTTGTTCAGCGGGGGCAATATCTTGTTGTACCATCCTTACTGAAATAAGATTTAATGATTTTCTTAAACCCTCACGAAAGGTTGTTAAACCACCTGTACTCCCATCATAATTCTGAGGTTTCCATTTTACCCAAGTCCCATCCATATTCTGTATATTCAATACCACCGGTTGGTTAAGCAGTTGTTCCGTAACTGGATAGCCATTATCCAATGCTGTTGTATAAACAAATGGTTTGAAGACTGAACCGGGTTGACGTTTTGCTTGAACAGCGCGATTGTATTGATCATGGTAGTCAGGTCTACCACCTACCATTGCTAAGATTCCACCAGTGTTAGGATCCAATGCGACAAAAGCACATTGAACAAGAAGTTTATCCCTCAAATCCTTATATAATTGAGCGCCACCTTCCATCATAATTTTTAGACTATCTTCAGGATATACAGTTAAATATGCTAAATTTTCAAATTCATCTCTATTATTAAATAGTCGCTTATTTAAACGTTTTTGATCATCTATTACTGCTTCTATCACTGCTTGTTCAGCAATTGCTTGTAGTCTTGAATCCAGAGTGGTATAAATTTTCAATCCGTCTCTGTAGATATTTATATTAAGAGCAGTATCTTGCTTTTCTAGAATTCTTCTAACATATTCAGTAAAGTAGGGAGCACTCCCTCTTTTTGGTGTGTATTGAATTGATTCTAATGATTTTGCTCTATTTTCTTGATATTCATTCTTAGTGATGTAATTCTGATCCCGCATTAACCTTAATACTGTATTACGACGACGAATTGCACGATCTGGGTGATGAATCGGAGAATAACTTGCTGGAGCAGGTAGGAGTCCTACAAGCAGAGCTGATTCATCAATATCCAAATACTGCGATTCTTTACCAAAAAACCGTTTTGTTGCGGCTTCTACTCCATAAGTCCCATGCCCAAAATGTACTGTATTTAAATACATTTCAATAATTTCATCCTTTGTATATGTTCTTTCAATCTGAATTGCCGTAATTACCTCCTTCAGTTTCCTTAAAATACTATCTTCAAAACCTACAGATTTATAAAGGTTTCTAGCTAACTGCTGAGTTAATGTAGAAAAGCCCTGACGGTAACTCAGAGATAAAGTATTGATCATGATTGCACGAGCAACACTTCTAATTGATAAACCCCAGTGTTTAAAAAACTTCCTGTCTTCTGAAGATACAAGAGCCAATTGCATATGCTCAGGAATCTTATCCAACTCAATAAATACTCTTTTTTGAACAAATAATTCATTTAATACTTTTCCATCAGAAGAATAAATACGAGTAACTAAATCTGGATCATAATTTTCAAGCTGTTCAAGAGAAGGAAGATCTCTTGATATAAAAATAATAAAAGCCACTACTGTTATTAACCCTGCCAAGACAATAAGAAAACAGTGTATAATAATCTTTTTTAAATTAATGGTTGGTTGCATTATTAAGAAATATACTTTACTCCTTGGTATCCAAAAATAAGATATTGAAAGGAATATAGATTAATATTATTATAAATAATTGATTCAGTCTTTTTCTTTAGGATAGATCATTTCTTCAGGTTTAACAAAACGATCAAATTCTTCACCTGATAAATAGCCCAGTTCAACAATTGCCTCTCTTAATGTAGTCTGATCATTATAGGCTTTTTTAGCTACTTTTGCAGCTTTATCATAACCAATATGAGGATTTAATGCTGTTACAAGCATCAAAGAATTAAATAGATTATTTTCAATACGTTGTTTATTTGGCATAATGCCATTAATTGCATTTTTTACAAATGAATTAGTACCATCAGTTAGTAATCGTATAGATTGTAATATATTATAGGCAAGAACCGGCCTATAAACATTCAGCTCAAAATTCCCTGATGCACCAGCAACTGTTATAGTTGTATCATTTCCCATAACCTGCGTACAAAGCATAGTCATAGCCTCACACTGCGTTGGATTTACCTTACCTGGCATTATTGATGATCCAGGTTCATTAGCGGGCAAAGTAATTTCTCCAATACCACTTCTTGGACCGCTTGCTAACCAACGTAAATCATTTGCAATTTTAAATAATGAACATGAAATAACTTTTAAAGAACCTGATAATGCAACTATACAATCCTGCCCACCTAATGCCTCAAATTTATTGGGAGCAGTCCTAAATGGGAGACCTGTTAGGTTGGAAATTTCCTTTGCAATTTCTTCGGCAAAACCCGATGTTGAATTAATGCCTGTGCCAACGGCCGTTCCACCCATTGCTATTTCATAACAATGATCTAATGATTTTTTAAGACGACTCAACCCATGATCTATTGCTGAAACATAACCTGAGAATTCTTGCCCCAAGCTTAAGGGTGTTGCATCTTGGAGGTGTGTACGGCCTAACTTGATAATGGATTCAAACTCAGTGGCTTTTTTATTTAGCGAATTTCTGAGACCTTTTAAAGCAGGGATTAATTGATGATTAACAGTCTCTGAAACAGCTATATTGATTGCTGTAGGGAAGGTATCATTAGTAGATTGGCTCATATTTACATGATCATTAGGATGGACAGGGCTCTTATTACCTAGAGTACCTCCCATGATCTCTATAGACCTATTCGCAATAACTTCATTAAAGTTCATATTTGTTTGGGTCCCACTTCCTGTTTGCCAGACTACCAAGGGAAAATGTGCGTCCAATTTACCATTAATTACTTCATCTGAAGCTTGGTGAATTGCATTAAGAACAGGCTGCTCCAAATTACCAAAACTATGATTAACTGTTGCTGCTGCTTTTTTAAGAATACCATACGCTCTAATAAATTCCCTAGAGAACTTTTCATCACCTATTTTAAAATTTTCAAAAGACCTTTGTGTTTGGGCACCATAATAGCGATCTGATGGCACCTCAACTTTTCCTAGACTATCACTCTCAGTGCGTGTGCTCATTATTAATCTACTGTCCAGGTATCTCCAGCATTAAGCAAATCTTGGACGTTACCATCCCCTTTTTTTCCTTTAGCGTAATTGATTTGGTCAATCATATCTTGGTTATAAGTTGGTTTATCAATAGAGTAAATAACGCCTATCGGTTCAGGTAAGTTAGGGTTTAATGTCCAATTCGCTATTATATGAGCAAGTTCAAGATCGGTTTCATCATGAACTAGAATATCATCTACACTATACTTTCCCATATCAACAACTATCGCCTTAGATCCTTCTAACTTCAGACCTTTTGTCTCTTTTGCAAATAGCATTGGCTCACCATTTTTTAGTTCAATAACATTATCCAATTTCTCTGATCCTGTATAATCTTCAAATGCACCATCATTAAAAATATTGCAATTTTGGTATATTTCAATAAAAGACCCACCATCATGATGATATGACCTCTCCATCATTTCTGCCATATGTTTCTGCCAACGGTCAATAGTCCTAGCGACAAATGTAGCTTGAGCACCTAGCGCAAGAGATGGAGGATTCAAAGGATTATCAATTGAACCATAGGGTGAAGCTTTTGTCACCTTACCAACTTCAGAAGTAGGTGAATATTGACCTTTTGTTAATCCATATATTCTATTATTAAACATTAATATATTTAAATCCATATTCCTGCGAAGGGCATGCATAAAATGATTACCTCCAATAGATAGCCCATCACCATCACCCGTAACAACCCACACAGAAAGATCAGGGTTTGCTATTTTTACTCCGGTGGCAACTGCAGGAGCTCTTCCATGGATTGAGTGAAAGCCATAGGTATCCATATAATAAGGGAACCGGCTTGAACAACCAATACCCGAAACAAAGACAAATTCTTCACGCTTTCTGCCAAAGGTAGGCATTTGTTTTTGAGCCTGAGCTAGAATTGCATAATCTCCGCATCCTGGACACCAACGCACTGCTTGATCTGAAACAAAATCTTTTTTTGTCAATTGTGGTGCTTCTACTTTACTCATAAGTTTTTTATCCTAAAGTTTGTTTAATAGTCTCAATGATAGTTGCTGAACCGATAGGTCGACCTCTTACAAGGTTTAAACCTTTTGCATCTACTAGATATTCCGATCGGATTAATCTTAATAATTGACCAAGATTAATTTCAGGAATTAACACATGATTAAAATGAATTAAAATTTCACCTAAATCTTTTGGTAGTGGACTGATCCAACGTAAATGCACATGAGATACTTTATATCCATCATCCTGCAATGTTTCAGAAGCTGATCTGCAAGCACCAAAAGTTCCACCCCAACTCAGAATAAGCAGATCACCATTGCTTTCACCAAAAACCTTTGTCTCAGGAATATCATTTTGGATACGGTTGACTTTTTCCTGTCGTAGGGTAACCATTCTATGATGATTTTCTGGGTCATAGCTCACATGTCCTGTATTCTCAGCGGTTTCTATACCACCTACTCTATGCTCCAATCTGGCAGTCCCAGGTACAGCCCAAGGTCTTGCTAATGTATTTTCATCTCTCAAATAAGGTAAAAAATCTCCGTCCGCGTTGGGCATCTCCGCAAATTTCACATCAAAATTCTCAAGATCATCTACTTGAGGAATCTTCCAAGGTTCAGACCCATTTGCAAGATAGCCATCACTCAATAACATAACAGGGGTCATGTGTTTTATAGCGGCTTTGCAAGCTTCATAAGCAGCATAGAAGCAATCCCCAGGTGTCGCAGCTGCAATGACAGGCATTGGAGCTTCTCCATTTCGACCGTAGAGTGCTTGATTTAAATCTGATTGTTCTGTTTTTGTTGGTAAACCCGTACTAGGGCCTCCTCTTTGAACATTGATTACAACTAAAGGTAATTCCGTCATAATTGCCAGACCAATTGCTTCACCTTTTAGAGCAATACCTGGCCCAGAAGTTGTTGTGACTGCCAAATTACCTGTGTAAGCTGCACCAATCGCAGATGTTACACCAGCAATCTCATCTTCAGCCTGAAAGGTCTTTACGCCAAAATTTTTCCATGATGATAGTGTATGTAGTATATCACTCGCAGGTGTAATAGGATAACTGCCAAGGAAAAGATCTAGTCCAGATTTTTCAGATGCTGCTAATAAACCTAACGATGTTGCATAATTACCATTTATATTTCTATACACCCCAGATGGTAGCGATGCTTTCTCTACTTTGAAACGAGTTTGAAATATTTCTGTTGTATCTGCATAATTGTAACCAGCATGCATTGACCTTGTATTAGCTTCAATAATTGCATCCTTCCCAAAAAACTTTTTCTTTAACCAAGCTTCCGTTGCATCCAAAGGTCTATCGTACATATAGAACAACACACCCAGAGCAAAAAAGTTTTTAGTCCTTAGGACTAGCTTACCTGATAAATCAAGTCCTTCGCAGGCAGCAGTTACCATCTTATTCATCTCTATAAGAATAACATTAAAATAATCATCAAGAGATCCATCTTCAACAGGGTTTGTTTCATAGCCAGCAAAATTCAAATTCTTCTTTGAAAATGCATCTGTATTGATAATTATAGTACCGCCAGGAATGATATCTTTTTGGTGCACCTTTAGAGCGGCAGGATTCATTGCAACTAAAACATCCGGCTTATCGCCTGGAGTATGAATGTCACGAGATGAAAATTTAAGCTGGAAAGCACTTACACCAGCTAAAGATCCAGCTGGTGCCCTAATCTCTGCAGGAAAATCTGGAAGGGTACTTAGATCATTCCCTACTATAGCTGTTGTTTCTGTAAAACGTCCTCCAGTTAACTGCATGCCATCCCCAGAATCACCTGCAAACCGAATAACTGCTTCATCTATTGTTTTAAATGTTTTTCCCATAAAATATATTGTTTAGTGTAAGATTATATTTAATTATAAATATTGAAATATTTCAGATATGCGTTTATTTAAGATATAGACCTAAAAGTTATTTTATAATTTAGGATGGTGGTTTTAAATCCAAAAACAAATTAATTACCCTTATTTCTTATTTTTTTTTAAGATCTTGGGACATTAAATAGTTTTAAATAATTTATTTATTATGAGCAATAAAACAAATTATCCTTTTAGACAAAGGCTACGATATACCTTAGATAACTTTATGTCGCGTGGTAGTACATCTATTTTTGTGGCATTACTCTTTACTTTCCTAATGGGCTTTCTTGTAATGGTCTCCATTAGGCTTATTGCAAATGTGATTTCTCCTGATGATACTCTTAGCAGTTGGTTAGAAATTCCCTGGCGGGTTTATGTTGCTGTGATGGAAGGCTCTGCCGCTGAGACAGATGGCGATAGTAATTGGTTAGCAAAATTGACATCAATACTTGGTGTCATGGTCGGTCTAATTCTGTTCTCAAGCATGGTTGCATTTATTACTAGTATTTTTGAAGCAAAATTAGATGAACTACGTCGTGGACGCAGTATTGTTCTTGAGGAAAACCATACCCTTATTCTTGGATTTGGAGATCGAATTTTAGAAGTTATTCGAGAGTTGATTGAAGCAAATGACTCTGAGCCTGATGCTGCTATTGTAATACTTGCTGAAGATGATAAAGAATACATGGATAATATAATTCGTGATAACATTTCAGATTTTTCAACAACACGTGTTATTACTAGATCTGGAGTAGTAACAAATATAAATAATTTAAAAAAGGTAATGGCCAGCCAAGCAAAATCAATTATTATTATTAATAGTGCTGCTAACTGGCAACCAGAGACAGAAAAAAACCTTTCTGATGCTCTTGTATTAAAATCTATAATGTCAATTCTTGCAGTTTGTGATGGTAAAGAACACCCACCCATTGTATGTGAAATTCATTCACATAGAGATCGTGATTTAGCCCAAAATATTTCTAAAGGAACAATCAAAGCATTAAATGAAGTCAGCGTACTTTCAAGAATGATTGCTCAATTAGCACTCAGTCGCAATGGACTTTCCGTTGTATATGGTGATATGGTTGGTTTTGATGGGAATGAATTTTATTTCTATCATCCTGAAAATGGTTGGGGTGGTTCAATATCATTTGGTGAAAGCTTGTATAGATTTAAAAGCAGCACACCGATGGGGATACATACTTCTGAAGGAAAAATTATACTCAACCCTCCCAAAGAGACACCTATCCGTGATGACGATGATCTCATTGTCTTTGCTGAGGATGACTCTACAATCCATTATTTTAATGAGCCAGTTTTTAGACCCTCAATAACAGAAATACCTAATATAAAAACTGCTCATCGTAATCAAAGAATCGCCCTTTTGAATTGGACTCCTAAAACAGAAATTATTTTGGAAAAACTATGTAGTTATTTACCTAATGGGTCAGAATTATTTACTTATGTTTCACAAGAAATACCAGAAATAAATAATTTTAAAAATAATCTAATAAAGTTATATCCTGATATTAAAATTTCAATAAACCATATCGATTTGAATAACCTAGAGAGGTTAAATGAAATCAAACCACAAAATTTTGATAGTATTATTATCCTTTCACCTGGTGGAAATACAATTGAAGAAATGGATGCATATGTCATTTCACTATTAATTCGAATCCGCCAAATATTATTATCAGATCAAAGGAAAGCCATTGATAGCTCTAAATCAATTAAATGGCCTAAATTAATTACAGAAGTAATGGACAGTGATAATATTGATATCATATTAAATAGTGGAGTAGAAGATTTCATGGTCTCCAATCAATTTGTATCACAGATTATGGCTCAGGTCTCTGAAGAACCACTAGCTTTGGACGTTTACGATGATCTTTTTCAAGCAGATGGCAGTGAGCTGTATATCAAACCCGCTTCCTATTATTTTGATTTTTCTGAAAATAAATCTATTACAATCAAATATGGTGAATGCGTAAAGGCTGCACAATTGCGAGATGAAGTAATCTTGGGTGTACAACTTTATGCTGACCAAAAGAAAAAAGGGGCAATGTTTGGCATCAATTTAATACCTAATAAATCTGATGAATTTACTCTACACAAAGAGGATGGTCTGATTGCATTAGCTGAAGATGAATCATAAAACTAAAGGTGTCAAAAATTTTACTATGGACAAAAGGGAAAAAATAAGACTCACAACATTGAGCCATGGCTCTGGTTGAGCATGTAAAATAGGCCCTGAAGACCTAGCCCAAGTTTTGGGTAATCTTAAAATACAAAATCATAAATCTGTCGTTTTAGACTTTGAAGGTGCTGATGATGCTGCAGCAGTACGGATAAATGATGGCAAACTTTTAATCCAGACTGTTGATTTTTTTACACCAATTGTGGATGACCCATATCACTTTGGTGAAATTGCTGCGGCTAATGCATTATCAGATATTTATGCAATGGGTGGAAAACCTTTGTTTGCACTAAATATCGTTGGTTTCCCAATTAATGATTTACCAAAATCAGTTCTGACTGAGATCCTTCAAGGTGGTGCAGATAAAGCAGCTCAAGCAGGAATTCCCATTGTGGGTGGCCATTCAGTAGATGATAAAGAACCAAAGTATGGTCTAGTTGTTACAGGTGAAGTAGATGAATCCCAAATGTGGAAAAATTCAGGTGCCCAAATTGGTGACTCATTAGTATATACAAAGCCACTTGGCACAGGAATTATTGCGACAGCAATTAAAAAAGCAGTCGCACCTCAAACTGTTATTGATGAAGCTATTGAATCTATGAGTTTGCTAAATAAAGAAGCTGCTGATGGTTTAAAAAAACTAAATGTACATGCCGTTACAGATATCACTGGTTTTGGTTTATTAGGACATTTGAAAGAAATGTGTGAAAGTAGTAATGTTTCATCTCAAATTCATTTCTCAAAATTAAAATTCTTACCTAATATCA
>Ga0066836_10001449_pt1 | contig 12404 bp, 12 predicted proteins | sample ETNtaG_18_FD_71568 | JGI IMG/M metagenome (GOLD analysis project Ga0066836, IMG submission 71568) | Marine microbial and viral communities from oxygen minimum zone, Eastern Pacific Ocean - ETNP201302SV91 | ecosystem: Environmental > Aquatic > Marine > Oceanic | place: Pacific Ocean: Eastern...
GAGTTGTATAATTGAGACTGATTTTTACAGAAGTAGGATTTCCTGACCATAAAAGCGCAACAAAAATAGATAAAAAATACCCCTTATTATCTAAATCTTTTCTTATATCTTTGGGTTTAGTCATTTCTAATCATGGCACAGTTTAATAAAATTCTGAATTTTATTAACATCTTTTTCCCCGTTGGTTTCTACTCCTGAAGAAACGTCTACTCCCCATGGGTTAGATATTTTTACAGCATTATTTATATTGTCTGGATTTAGGCCTCCAGCTAAAAATATATTTTTACAAAATAGTTCTTTATATTTTTTCCAATCAAATGCTATCCCTGTCCCTCCTGCAGATTTTTTTGAAAAAGTATCTAGAATAACATATTCACAATTTTGTAAATAATTGTTTATTTTGTCACGTATTTCATCTACATTATTATCTAGTTTAATATGAATAGTTTTTATAGATTTGCAATCAATTTCATTCACATATTCTAATGATTCATTTCCACAAAGTTGAACATAATCAAGACCCACAAATTTAGCTAATTTATTAACATATTCTTTTTCATGATCTTGGAATAACCCAACTATTTTTATTGGTTTTTTTGTTTCTTTGATTTTATTGCATATATCAAATGCTATATTTTTATCTATAAATCTTTTAGAATTTTCAATGAAATTTAGACCTAAAAAGTCTATTTTAAAATTTAATAAATCTTTAACAATTTTTACATCTTTTATTCCACAGATTTTTATTTTTGCATCTTTGTTATTCATTTGAGCTGATTTCTTTGATAATTTTATATCTATCATTGGATTTCATTATTGATTCACCTACAAGCAAACCATTTGCGCCCGCTTGTATCATTCTTTTTGCATCTAAAGAGTTTTTTATTCCACTTTCTGCTATTTTGTATATATTTTTTGGGACTAAAGAAGATATTTTCTCAAAATTATTTAAATCTGTTTGAAGTGTATCTAGATTTCTATTATTAATTCCTAAAATTTTTATGTCTGCCTTTAATGCAAAATCCAATTCTTTTTCATCAAAAATCTCAACAATCACACTTAGTCCCATAGAAGTGGCTATTGTATAAAATTTTATAAAATTTTCTAAGCTTAATATTCGGGTGATTAGTAATATACAATCTGCACCTAAATTTTTTGCTTGGTAAATTTGATATTCATCAATAATAAAATCTTTTTGTAAGACAGGAATATTTTTCTTTTTTGAAATTTGTAAAACTTCGTTTAAGTCGTTATTATGACCCTTAAAATAATCTTCTTCAGTCAGCACTGAAATAGCATCTGTTCCAGCTTCTATATACATTTTAGTTTGTTCTTTAGGATTTAATTTTTGATCTAAATTTCCACCAGATGGTGATTGCCTTTTCATTTCAGAAATTAATATGTTTTTTTTATTCAAAATATTTTCTAAAGATAAAAACTTCTCATAGTTTAGATTGTTTTTTTTCAATGTTTCTATAGAAACTAATTTTTTTTGATTTTCTATTCTGTCTTTTTTTGCAGATATTATTTTATCTAGTATTCCCATTAGTTTTTGTTTGAAATTTCTATAAGCTGATTTAGTTTATTTAGAGCATTGCCATTGAATATATTTTCTTTTGATTCTTCATAACAGTCATCTAGTGTTTTATTTGCGTCTACTAAATTTATTGCCATTGCGGAGTTAATTAAAACTGAATTAAGGATTGACTTTTTTTCAATATCTTCACTTTCACTTTTCATTTTAAAGCAGTCTATTATTTTTCTTGCAGATTCTTTAGGAGAGTTAACTACTAGAAATTTAGAGTTTCCATAATTCTTCTTTGGATTAAGTATTTTTTCTGAAAAATTTTCATTTGAGTCATATATTATTGTATTTTTATCTAACTCTATTTCATCTGCACCTGATTCGCCACTAATAGTTATTATCCTTTCGGAACCTAGTTTTTTACCTGCTTCAGCGATTTTTTTTGCAAACTCTTTATTAGGAGTTCCAATAATTTGTTTTTTTACAGAAGCAGGATTTGTTAAAGGCCCTAAAAAGTTGAAAATAGTCCTAATGCCTATCTCTTTTCTATGAGGAGCAGCAAATTTCATTGAAGGGTGAAAAGATTGAGCAAAAATAAAAGTTAAATCAATTTCATTCAGACAATTTTCAACTTTATCAGGTTGTAGTAATATATTCACTCCTAGTTCTTCTAAAACATCAGCAGAACCACTATTTCCTGATGCAGCTCTGTTCCCGTGTTTAGCTACTGGAATACCACAAGAAGAAACGACAAATGCAGAAGCTGTAGAAATATTAAACCATTTAAGGCCACTCCCACCAGTTCCACAAACATCTATAGCATTATCTTTACCTTTGATTTTAAGAGAAAATTCTCTCATTACAGAAGCCATACCTGCAATCTCTTCAGAGGTTTCTCCTTTAATGGCAAGACTTCCCATTATTACTCCAAATTGAGAAGGAAGAACTTTTCCTGTCATGATTTCATTCATACAAAAAGATGACTCTTCAAAAGTTAAATTTTCTTTGGAAGAAACTTTTCTAATTATGTCTAATATATTCATTTGATTTTCAGAAAATTATTTAAGATTTCTTTTCCATGTTCAGTTTCGATAGATTCGGGATGAAATTGAACGCCTTCTAAAGATAATTTTTTATGTCTAATGCCTTGAATTATACCCGATTCGCTCCGGGCAGAAATCTCAAATTCATCAGACAAAGATTTTTCATCAATTATTAATGAATGATATCTGACCGCTTTAAAAGGATTAGGGATGTTTCTAAAAATTCCTCTCTCATCATGAGTGATTTCAGATATTTTTCCATGCATTATTTCATTAGCCTGAATGATTTTTGCACCAAATGAATTTCCTAAGCATTGATGACCTAAGCAAACTCCAAGAACAGGTATTTTTTCAGAAAAGTACAAAATAGCTTCATTTGATATTCCTGCGTTTTCTGGGTTAGAAGGCCCTGGAGAAATTACTAGATGACTGGGTGAAAGCTTTTCAATTTTGTCAGTTGATGTCTCATTATTTCTTAGTACTTTCACTTCTGCACCTAACTCTGATAGATATTGAAATAAATTAAACGTAAATGAATCATAATTATCTAAAAGGACTATCATTTTAAATTTCTCTCAGCATCTTCAACCGACTTTACTAAAGCCATCATTTTATTCAAGGTTTCTTCATATTCATAATCTACTTTAGAGTCTGCAACTATACCTCCCCCAGCTTGAAGAAAAACAGTCTTGTCTTTAAGCATTAATGTTCTTATGGCTATGCAAGTATCCATATTTCCGTTATACGAAAAATATCCTACGCCTCCTGAGTAAGGCCCTCTTTTTTCAGGCTCAAATTCAGAAATTAATTGCATTGCCCTAACTTTTGGTGCACCAGACACTGTCCCTGCAGGAAATGCGGCTCTAAGGGCATCAAATTCATCATATTTACTATCTAATGAACCAGTAACATTAGAAACAATATGCATTATATGTGAATATTTTTCAATTTCCATTTTTTGATTTACATTAACTGATCCAGGAGTTGAAACTCTACCTACATCATTTCTTCCTAAATCAAGTAACATAAGATGTTCAGCTAACTCTTTTTCGTCAGATATAAGTTCATTAGCAATACGATCGTCTTCTTCAGGGTTTATACCTCTGGGTCTTGTCCCTGCTATTGGGTGGACAGCAATTTCTTTATTCGTAGATTTTACTAAAAGTTCTGGAGAAGCACCCAAAATTTCAAAATCTTTAAAATTTAATAAAAACATGTATGGAGATGGATTTATTGTTCTTAGGCATCTATATATATCTATAGCGGAGGCTTTAGTTTTTTTTGTTAATCTTTGAGAAAAAACTATCTGGATAACTTCTCCAGAATATATATTTTCAATACATTTTTCTACAGCAACTTTATATTCTTCTTTTGTCATGTTTTTTGTATATTGGGAGATCAGCTCTTCTTTTGTTTTTTCATTGTTATTAGAAATAGATGAAATATTATTATGCTCTTCAGGAATAGGCTTTTTGATGAGATCGTATATTTCTTGTATTTTTTCTAATGAATTTTTATAAATTTCCTTTATATCTAATGAATTATTTATTTTTGCATAATTTACTATAAAAATAGTTTGTTTAACATGATCAAATACAACTATAGAGTCAGTTATCATAAATATAGATTCTGGAACATCAAGTTTAGATTCCTTATTTTTTGGCACACTTTTTTCAAAATAAGAGATTGTCTCATATGATAAATAACCAACTGCGCCACCAGTAAAAACGGGAAGTTCTGCTATTTCAGGAACTTTGTAAGATTTGATTTCGTCTTTGATTATTTCTAAAGGGTCTACTTCTCCTAAATCTTCATTTTTTCCTGTTTTTATTACTTTTTTGGGATTAGTCCCAATTATTGAATACCTTGCTAAGTTTTCTCCTCCAGTTATTGATTCCAAGAGAAATGAATAATTATCTTTGGATAATTTTAAATAAATTGATAAAGGGGTATCTAAATCTGCTCTGATTTCTCTATATATAGGAATCAGATTGAATTCTTTAGATTTTTTAATAAAGTCTTCAAGTTCAGCTTTATTGTTCATTTTTACCAAATTTTCTTATAAGTTGAGACTTTCATTTTATCACGAACAAGTTCCATGGTTTCGTTTGCAGATTTCCTTGCATTCTCTACACCTTTATCCAATGCTTCTTCAACTAATTTCATATTTGATTCAAAATATTTTCTTTTCTCTCTAATTGGTTCTAAAAATTCATTTAATATATTTGCTAGATAATTTTTTATCTCTACATCACCGATGTTTCCTTCGAGATATCTTTTTTTGAAATCTTCAACATTTTTGTCATTTGAAGTAAATGCATCTAAATACTGAAATAAAGGATTGCCTTCAACTTTTCCAGGAATATCAGCCCTTACTCTATTTGGATCTGTGTACATTCCTTTTACTTTTTTATCAACTACTTCTTTTGAGTCTGATAAAAGAATAACATTGCCTTGACTTTTGCTCATTTTACCTTTACCGTCAGTTCCTGAAAGTCTTCCTACTTTACCTATTAATGTTTCAGGTTCAGGGAATACATCTCCATACATCCTATTAAATTTTCTTGCTATCTCTCTAGACATTTCTAGATGAGGAGCTTGATCTTCACCAACAGGAACTAAATGAGCTCTTGGCAACAGTATGTCTGCTATTTGGCTTATAGGATAATTATAAAATCCTGCACTTCTTCTTTCTACAGGAAGAGAATCTAATTCTCCTTTAAGAGTGGGATTCCTTTCAAGCATCCCTAAAGGTGTAATAAATGACAATAACATAGATAATTCAGCATGCTCTGGGACATAACTTTGAATTACAAAGTTTGATTTTTCAGGATCTAATCCAACCGACAACCAATCAAGAGTTACTTCTATAACTGAAGTTTTTATCAAGTCTATTTCATGAAAATGATCACTTAATGCTTGATAATCTGCAATTAAAAAATTACAGTCATATTCATCTTGAAGAGAAATCCAGTTATGTAATGCTCCTACATAATGTCCTAAATGCAGTGCACCTGTTGGTCTTATCCCTGTTAGGATTCTTTTTTTATTTGACATTTCGCTTTATTTTTTTATTTAAGTTAATTGTCTCCAATTATCATCTAATTTTTCATAGATATTCTCATACTGATTAATGAGATTTTTATAATCATCTAAGTTTTTTTTCATATAATTAAGATTTTCTTCAACATGATGAATATTTTTGGAACCAATGATTATTACATGAATTTCTTTCTTTGATAAAGCAAATGCCATGGATAATTCTATTGGATCAATATCATCTAAATTAGTATCAATTTTCTTAGTCATTTGCATAACTCTATTAAAATATTCATCATATGCACTACCAAAATGCTCATGCTCTTCTTCATTATTATGATTTTTAACACCTAAAACAGAGGCGTTTCCTATAGGCCTCTTAGCTATTATGCCTAAATTTCTATTCTTTGCTTCGGAGAGTATATTTTTTGTTCGAGCTCTTTGATCTGCAATGCTGTAGCTAGTTTGCAAGGTGTCAAATAAGTTAGATTTTACTGCCCAATCAGCTGCTTCATTATCTCCAGAGTAACCCATAAATTTTATTTTTCCTTCAAGCTTACAATCTTGTAATGCCCTTATAACATCACCTTGTTCAAGCAAATGGGTCTCACATGAGTGCAGTTGAACTAAATCAATTATGTCTGTCTTTAAGTTTATAAGGCTGTTTTCTACAGAATCCTTTATTTTTTTATAAGTCCATTCTGAATCAGGAGAAGTAGTTCTTCCTGTCCCAGCTTTTGTAGCCAGAAAATATTCATCTCTTCTATGACCCACAGAATTTCCAACTATAGACTCACTATCTAAATACATTGCAGCAGTATCTAGAAAGTTAATACCATTATCTAATGCGGTATTTAGAATTTTATTAGCAGTTTCAAATTCTTCATTTCCCAATTGAAAGCCTACCTGAGCTAACCCCAGTCCTAATTTACTAACTTCTCTACCTGTTTTTCCAAAAATATTGTTTTCCATAACTTCTCCTTAAACAAAATCGCAAAAAAAACTTTCGTTATTTTTGCGATTTTGTATTTATTTATATAATAAATATATAAATATAAACTATGAAGCTTTACCAATCTTGAACATCTTTGTTCCACAAACTGGACATACACCTTGTGTTGCAGGTCTACCGTTTTTCATAGTTATTTGTTGGGGATTACTCATATTTTGCTTCCCCTTGCATTTCATGCAATACGCTTCCATATTTCCTCCGGTTCATGAACCTTAGTTTTATTTGGATAATAACTTTATATACTATTCAGAGTAGAATTGCCATGTTTATTGCACACAATTTTAGTATAAAACTTAGTATAAATAGATCTTTTATTATAAATAACTAGCATTCAACTGATTATTTTTTAATTATTGAAATATAATTTATACTGAAATAAACAACTTTTTAATAAATTGAAAAACACTGAATCTGTACTTAAAAATATAGAAAATTTATCCGAATCAGCTTCCATTAGCCTGAATGACTCTTCAAATTTAATTGAATTGGAAGAATGGAGAATTGAGTTTTTAGGTAGAAATGGTAAATTGTCTGAATTGATGAAAGTTATGAAAGATATTTCTCCTGAAGAGAAAAGGGTAGTTGGCCCAAAACTAAATCAATTAAAAATTTATTTAAATGAATTATTTGAAAATACAAAAAAATCTACCTCTAATACTCTTAATAATAAAGAAATTTTTGACATAACTTTACCAGGTAGAAATCTATCATACGGCTCTCTTCATCCAACAACTTTAATAATCAGAGAAATTTGTGATGCTTTTAAGTCAATGGGATTTCAAATTCATGAAGGCAATGAAATTGAGACAGAAAAATATAATTTTGATTTATTGAATATACCTTCAGACCACCCTGCTAGAGATCAGTGGGATACTATCTGGTTAGATTTAAAAAATTCAAAAGACAAGTATCTTTTAAGAACACATACCTCTCCAATGCAAGCAAGAATCATGGAAAACAATGCTCCTCCTATAAGGGTAGTTGTACCAGGAAAATGTTATAGATATGAAGCTACAGACGCTACGCATGAATGGGAATTTCACCAGATAGAAGGTTTAGCAATAGATAAAAATATTTCATTTTCTGAACTAAAAGGGACCCTTTATCAAATGGCAAGAAAAATATTTGGTTCTGATCAAAAAGTACGATTTAGATGTGATTTTTTCCCTTTCGTAGAACCAGGTGTAGACATGTCTATTCTTTGGGAAGGCAGATGGATAGAAATTTTGGGAGCTGGAATGGTTCACCCTAAAGTGCTTAGTGGAGTTGGATACAATCCTGCTGATTATAGTGGATTTGCATTCGGTATAGGGCCTGAAAGAGTATCTATGTTAAAAAATAAAATTAAAGATATTAGAAATTTTCATGCAAATGATTTGAGATTTCTAAGTCAATTTGTAAATTAAAAGTATGAAATTATCAATTAACTGGCTAAAAGATTATGTGAACTTCAATAAATCTATTGAAGAAATTTCTGAGACACTAACAATGATTGGGAATGAAGTAGAAACTATTAACATAACAGGAGATATCCCTGGAGTAATAGTAGTTGAAATTCAAGAAATTAACCAACACCCAAATGCAGATAAGCTTCAACTTGCAAAAGTTTTTGATGGGAATCAGTCTTATAATGTTGTTTGTGGAGCTCCTAATATCAAAGAAGGTCAAAAGGTTTTTTTGGCTACTATAGGTACAAAATTACCTGATCCATCAAATAACTCTTTTTTTGAAATTAAAAAATCTAAAATCAGAGGAGAAGTTTCTGAAGGAATGATTTGTTCTGAAAAAGAACTAGGGATCAGCGAAAATCATGAAGGAATTATGGTTTTACCAAATGATTATTTTCTTGGAGAATCTATTAACAAATATTATTCAGAAACAGTGTTAGATATTGACGTAACCCCAAATAGAGTTGACTGTTTATCTGTAATTGGCCTAGCAAGAGATCTGTCTGCAAAATTTTCTTCCAAATTGAAATTTGACTATTCAATAAATTATGAAATAAATGAAAAAAATAAAATTGTAGAAATAAAAGACCCCAGTCTTTGCCCTAGGTATACTGGAGTAACAATAGATTCAGTGACCATCTCAGAGTCTCCTGAATGGCTTAAACAAAGATTAATTTCTATAGGAGAAAGGCCTATTAATAATGTTGTTGATATTACGAATTATGTAATGTTTGAAATGGGACAACCTTTGCATGCCTTTGATTTAGATAAAATTAATGGTGGAAAAATTATAGTAAGAGAATCCAGAAAAAAAGAAAAAATTAAAACTTTAGACGGTATAGAAAGAGAGCTTCCTCCAAATAGTATAGTGATATCTGATGAAGCAAATAAGTCTATTGGCCTAGCAGGGATAATGGGTGGAGGCAATTCAGAAATAGAATCTTCAACCAAAACTGTGTTTTTAGAATCTGGTAACTGGAATCCGTCTTTAATCAGAAATACTTCAAAAAAACTAGGATTATCTACAGAAGCCTCTATCAGATTTGAAAGAAACTTAAATCCAGATATAGCAATTTATGGCCTTTCAAGAGCTACAGATTTAATTATTCAAATAGCTGGAGGAAAAATTCGTGATGGAATAGAAGACAATTATCCTGGTAGAAAAGAATCTGTTGAAAAAATTATTTTGAATAAAGAAAATCTAAAAAAACATTTGGGGTTAGAGATTTCAAATGAAAAAATCTCTGAAACATTATTGTACCTAAATTTTGAATATGTTTTTAATGAAGAAAAAGAGCTTTGGGAAATTACAAAACCGTTTTGGAGAAGTGATATTGATATTCCTGAAGATATTCATGAAGAAATCGCAAGAATTATAGGATATGATCAAATACCATCAACTTATCTGGCTGGCAGTGTTCCAAAATGGGAACCAAATTTATCTTTAGATACCAAAACTAAGACACAAGATATATTAGTAGGGGCAGGATTGAACGAAACTATTTCTTATTCAGCAATATCGGATAAATTATATTCTTTTACACCAGAAATTTTTAATCTTGGAGATAAGATTACTCTTCAAAATCCTATATCAAATGAATATTCTATTTTGAGAAAAAGTTTAATTCCCTCTGTGATTTCTGCTGCATCAAGAAACTCAAATAATTGGAAAGGCCCAATTAAGCTTTTTGAAATTGGAAATGTTTTTTATGAATTAGATTCTAAAATAATAGAAAAAACTATGATAGCAGGCATAATTACTGGCCCTAGACAGGAAATATCAATGAATTCAGATACCTCTACAGTTGATTACTTTGATATTAAAGGTGTTGTTGAACTTTTGGCAAGAACTCTAAGTTTTGATTTTGAAGCAATAGATTATGAAGATAGTATTTTTTCCAAACAAAAATCATCATTGATTTTCAACAAAAATATTAATGACTCATTGGGTTGCATGGGAGAACTATCTAAAAAAACTTTAAGCGAAAATGATTTTTCGACATCAGAAGCTGTGGTTTTTGAAATTGATATAGAAAAAATTATCAATTCTCAAAAAAACTTTATATATAAAGATTTTTCACAATACCCTCAAGCACACAGAGATTTATCTTTAATAATTGACAGGTCAATAAATTTTTCACAAATAGAAAGCATAATATTTTCTGAAAATTTAGTAGAAGATTGTTTGATTTTTGACATATATGAGGGAGAAGAAATTCCAGATAATAAACGTAGTGTTTCTCTTAGAATAAATTATCAATCTTTGCATGAGACTCTCTCTTCCAAAAGACTAGACAAAATTGAAAAAAATCTACTTTCTAAATTAGAAAAAAAATTAGATATATATATCAGAGAGTAATAAATGGCAAAGAAAAGGAAATCCCATTATCATGCTGACATGCTTTCTGTTGAAGAAGCAAGAGAAAAGATACTTGCTGAGTTTAATCCTTTAAATCAAGTAAAAATAAATTTAAATGATTCTTTAGGCTGTGTGATTTCCAAAGATATTATTTCTAATATTAGCGTACCCCCTTGGAATAACTCTGCTATGGATGGGTATGCGGTAGTTAAAGAAGATGTAAATAAAGCTACTGAAAAAAAAATGGTTTACTTAGAAGTAATTGAAGAGATTTCAGCAGGAGAACTTCCTAAAAAGTCAATCAAATCAGGTCAATCTGCAAGAATTATGACAGGAGCTCCTATTCCTAAAGGAGCAAGCGCGGTAGTTCCTTTTGAAGATACCGATGAACTCACATCAAAATCTCCAAAATTAATAGGAATAAAAATTGATGTAGCAAAATTTGAAAATATTAGAAAAAAGGGTGAAGATATTTCTCAGGGAGATTTAATTATAAAGAATGGCATTGAAATTACTCCTGCAATTATAGGAGTTCTAGCATCTATTGGATTTTCACAGATACATACTTATAGAAGACCTAAAATAGGGATTTTATCAACAGGAAACGAGCTTTTAGAACCTGGTGAGAAAATTGAAGAAGGGAAAATTTTTAATTCAAATACATTTTCTGTTTCTTCAATGTCAAAACTTTTTGGAGCAAAGCCCATAATTCAAACGCATTCACTAGATACTATTGAAGACCTAGAAAATAAGCTAAACAAATTTGAATCTGTCGATTTGATTGTTACATCTGCAGGTGTATCTAAAGGTGATTATGATGTCGTAAAAGATGTTCTAAGTAAAAATGGAGACATGAATTTCTGGTCAGTAAATATGAGACCAGCAAAGCCTCTTGCTTTTGGAAAAATTAAAATATCTGGTAGAGATATCCCTTTATTGGGCTTACCTGGCAATCCTGTTAGTGCAATGATAGCTTTTGAAAAGTTTGGACGATATGCAATAGATAAAATGATGGGGAAAAAAGTTAAGCATCGGCCAATTATAAAAGCTATTTTAAAAGAAGATATTCATAATTATGATGGAAGGCGTCTTTATGCAAGAGTAAAAGTAGAGAAATCTAGCAACTCTAAAATCATCGCAACTCCTTTGAAAAACCAGAGTTCTGGAGTTTTAACTTCAATGTTTTTATCTAATGGTTTGGCTATTTGTCCTTCAGGTACTGATATACTTAATAAGGGTCAAGAAATTGACGTAGAAATGTTTGGATGGAACGAAGAAATCTCCGAAATAATTAATTGATAAGGATGAATATGGCTACAACTACAAATGAAAATATAACAACAGATGATAAATTTATTATTGACTTTGGTGCTTTTGCAAAATCTGAGTTATCATTAAACTTTTTAATTATTGACAAATTTTTTGAACCTTCAGATAGGAAAAACTTACTTCTCTTATCAGTCCCTGAATTGATAAAGAAAGTTTCAAATATAGACAAAGACATGAAAGAAAAACCAGAAAATCATCTTTTGAAAAAATTCATTTTACCTGGAACTTCTCTAATTGAAGCTGTTTTTAGGATATTGATTTTAAATGGAAATAAAGGAATGACCATCGCTGAAATGGAAGAAAATTTAAAAATAGCTTGGGCGACAGTGATTTACCTTAAATCTTATACTCAAGAAACCATTAATGAAATGCTAATTTCAGAAAATGAGTATTTCATAATAAAAGAAGACTAAGGTATGTATTTTCTTGAATTTTTAGTTTGATTCCCTGACCATTTAAAAAAAAGAACAGTTAAGGTTCCTAAGAAAATTGTATTTCCTGGTATCCACATTATAAGGCCGCCAATTTTTTGATCTTCAATTGCTTCTATACCAAATAACCTAGGAATATTTTCTCCATATATAACTCCATCAGATAATGTAATAAATGCAGCAACTACGGCTGTTGGAGTAACCGCTAATAAAAGATA
>Ga0066836_10001453_pt1 | contig 12394 bp, 12 predicted proteins | sample ETNtaG_18_FD_71568 | JGI IMG/M metagenome (GOLD analysis project Ga0066836, IMG submission 71568) | Marine microbial and viral communities from oxygen minimum zone, Eastern Pacific Ocean - ETNP201302SV91 | ecosystem: Environmental > Aquatic > Marine > Oceanic | place: Pacific Ocean: Eastern...
TCTTTTATCGGGAATAGTCTCTTTTGATTCAACTTTGGGAATTCGTCTTGGTCCTAGATCTCCAACATCTTTAATGGGATTATTATACAGATTTTCAGGTGAGTTTAACGGTCAACAAGGCGCACAAATATTCCCTGTTGGCGGCATGGAACAATTAATAAAATCCTTTTATGCATCTGTTGAAAGTTCTGGTGTAACAACTTTATTCAGTCAAACAGTAAAAAATTTTATTATTAAAGATGGAAAAGTTGATGGCGTTATAACTAAGGAAGGAAATGAATATAAGTCAAGTATTGTGCTTTCTTCAGTTAGCCCTATATTAACATTTTTAGAACTTATTGGACCCAAAAGATTAGATACTGGCTTTATTAGAGAGTTAAAATCTCTCCGTTACCATGGAAATGTTTCAAAACTAAATCTAGCGCTTGATAGGATGCCTATTTTTGAAGGTCTTGATGAAAATCAACTGTCATCCAGAATAGTCTATGCTCCTTCTATTGACCATATAGAAAAAAACTTTAACCCTTCAAAGTACCAAGAACTTCCACATGATCCAAACTTTGAATTAGTATTTCCAAATCGTTTTGATCAGTCACTTGCGCCAAATGGTGCGGCAATAGCATCAATTATAATTCAAAACACACCCTATAATTTAAAAAATGGTTGGAAAAAATCTAAAGAAAAGTTGCAAAATGATGTTTTGTCAAGGTTAGAGTCTTTCTCACCTGGCATAAAAAAGTCAATTTTAGCATCTCAATTCTTATCACCCCAAGATATTGAAAATTCCTTCAATGTTCCTGGAGGTCACTGGCACCATAGTGAACTTCAAATTGACAGGATGTACTCATTACGACCAGTTTTTAAATACTCAAACTACAAAACTCCATTATCTGGGTTATATGTCTGCGGTGCTGGAACTCATCCGGGTGGCGGTATAAATGGGAACTCTGGAATTAATGCTGCAAAACAGATTATTAAGGATATAAAAAATTAATCAACGAAGCTTATGAAGAATAACTTTAAAGAAAATAAAAACAATTTTAAACAACCCCTTTTAAAAACTCCTTTTTACGAAATGTTTTCTAAAGAGATGACACAAGGGTATTGGTATGATTGGTCAGGATATAAAGCAGCAAGCATAGTGCAAGATCAAGAGCTTGAATATTTTGCTATTCGATCAACAGCAAGCTTATTCGATATTTCTCCATTAATTAAATATAGAATAACAGGGCCTGATGCAGAAGACTTCCTAAATAAACTTACGATAAGGAATGTTAGCCAACAAAAAAATAACACCGTTCAATATACAATATGGTGTGACGACGAAGGTAATGTTTTGGATGATGGGACGTTGTTTAAATTTAATAATACTGATTTTAGGCTTTGCTGCCAGGAAAGACATTTGCCCTGGTTAATCGATACTGCCTCAGGATTTAATGTTGAAATTTTAGAAGAAACAAATTTAATTGCAGGTCTTTCTATTCAAGGACCAACTTCAGCTGCAGTTTTAATTAATGCAGGATATCAATCTATTGATCACCTAAAACCCTTTGAAATGATTAAGCTCACTGATGATATTTTAATTTCTAGAACTGGTTTTACTGGCGATCTTGGATATGAAATCTTTTTACCTAACAAACTATCAACTGCAGTCTGGAATAATCTTTGGAAAGCTGGGGAAGATTTAGGAATTAGAGCTATAGGATTTAATGCTTTGAACATTGCTAGAATTGAAACGGGGTTTATAATGACTAATTCTGATTTCATTGCTAGTGAACATGCAGTGAGAAATGATCGAGCTAAAAAACCAGATGAGATTGGAATGTCTTGGATGGTTGACATGACAAAACAATACTTTAATGGCAAAGTTGCAATTCAAAAAGCTCGAGAAAATAATGAAAATAAATTTGTCTTTGTTGCCCTAGAAATAGATGGAAAAGAACCAGCTGATGGTGCAATAATTTATCATAACAAAGATTTGGAAGTGGGTATAATTACAGCAGCAACTTGGTCGCCAACTGCAAAAAAGAGTATTGCACTAGCAACCCTTAAACTTCCATATGGCCAAAAAATTAAATCAAATTTATGGGTTGAAATTTACGCTTTAAGAGAATTAGAGTATTTTAAAATGATGAAGAAAGCCTTTATCGTTAAGGCACCTTTTGTCAAACTAAAGAGACGCAATCTTACTCCTCCATTAAGAAAATGACTCTCAAAAAAACCATGCTGAAAACCGAAGAGGATTTTAACCAGTATGAATATTTAAACACTCCTATAAATATTACAAAATCAGGATATACCCGTTATGGTGCTGCAATGTATTTTTTTAATAAAGGTTTTATTTCTGAAACAACACTCGAAATTTATAGAATATGTTGCAAATTTGATCACTACAATCCTGTTGAAATTAAAAAGAACAGTAAAACTGAAAATCAGGAAAGTTAATTTATGAGAGATAAAAATCATAATATACTTTTTGACCCAATTAAATTGGGCCCCGTGAAATCAAAAAATCGCTTTTATCAAGTTCCGCACTGTTCAGGCATGGGATGGGCAAGACCAAAAACACTTGCAGCTATGAGAGGGATTAAAGCAGAAGGAGGGTGGGGTGTGGTTTGCACTGAATACTGTTCTGTTCATCCTTCTTCTGATGATGGTCCATATCCATATGCAAGGTTATGGGATAAAGATGATATAAAATCTCATTTACTTACTACAAATAAAATCCATGAGCATAATGCCTTAGCAGGTGTAGAATTATGGCTGGGTGGAAATTTTGTAGGAAATCTTGACAGCCGAATTCCACCAATCGGACTAATGAGTAGACCTATTACAAATATTGATGTTTATCATCCTATCCAAAGTAGGAAAATGGATAAATCCGATATTAAAGATATTATTGATTGGCAAAAAGCTGCAGCTTTAAGAGCTGTGGAGGCAGAATTTGATATTGTATATGTATACGCAACTCACGGTTATTTAATCTCTGAATTTCTTAATTCAGAAACGAATAACAGGTCTGATGAATATGGAGGATCCCTAAAGAATAGAGTTAGAATAATTCAAGAACTTGTTAATGCAACTAAAGAAGCTGTTAAAGATAAATGTGCTGTAGCTGTTCGTTTTGCTGTAGATTTGAATGATCCTGAAACATATGATGCTTTTTCTATCCTCAGTGAAAGTCCTGATTTTTGGGATTTAACAGTTCCCGATTACGAAATTGAAATGGGTGCTTCAAGATTTGTTAAGGAAGGTTCACTGCAGGAGAGTATTGCAAAAGCTAAACAAATAACTAGTAAACCTATAGTTGCCGTTGGAAGGTTTACATCTCCAGATACTATGGCAAATGTAATAAAAAAAAATATCCAAGATTTAGTTGGAGCTGCGAGGCCTTCTATATCTGATCCATTTTTACCAAATAAAATTCGTGATGGACGCTATGAAGATATCCGTGAATGCATTGGATGTAATATTTGTTACGCACATAATTCAATAGGTGTACCTATTCGTTGTACACAAAATCCAACTATAGGAGAAGAATGGAGAAAAGGGTGGCATCCTGAAAAAATTCAAAAGCAAAATAAAAAAGAAACTGTCCTTGTAATTGGTGGAGGGCCTGCAGGACTAGAGGCAAGTAGAGTTCTTGGTGAAAGAAACTTTAATGTATTACTCACTGAAAAAGAAAATAAACTTGGGGGAAGAATTAACTTAGAAAGTAAGTTACCTGGATTATCAGAATGGTCCCGTGTTAAAGATTGGAGATTATCCCAAATAAATAAAATTAATAATTTAGAAGTGTTTTTGAAAAGCAACATACAAGTCGATGATATTTTTGAGGTAAATCCAGATCATGTCATAATCGCAACAGGCTCAAAATGGGCAACAGATGGAATTGGTAAAAACCATAACACTAAAATAATAGTTGATAATAATTCAAAAATCATAAGCCCAGATTTTGTTCTTAAAAACAATAATTTACCAAAAGGAAAAGTTGTAGTTTATGATGATGATCATTATTACTTAGGTTCAGTTTTATCAAATCTGTTGTCACAAATAGGCTATAAAGTTTGTCTAATCACTCCAGCGGGTAGGGTGGGGCAATGGGGTTCATTTACTGAAGAAATATATCGTTCAAATGCTGAATTGATTAAAGGAGGTGTAGAAATTATAACAAATAATTTAATTTCAAAAATAAATCATAAGAGTTTAATAATTAAGTGTATTTTTTCTGGCAAAATAAAAAATATCAAAACTGACTGGGTTGTCCCAATTACAAGAAGAGAACCAATTGACTTTCTTTATGATGAACTAATTAACAAAAATCTTAAAAATACCAACATAAAATCAATAAATAAGGTGGGTGACTGTCTTGCTCCTGGGATAATAGCAACTTCAATTTACAGTGGATATAAAGCGGGAATAGAGTTGGGTAAGGAAAATATCAGTAATACTAATAACAAAGAATTATAAGTTATTCTTGCTGCAAGTTATACTATTCTTTAACTTTAAGTTCGTAATAGTTCCAATCTGTTTTATTTGCTATCTTATCATATAGAGTTCTAGCAGAATAATTATCATCTTTTGTAATCCAACTTATATAAGGCCAGCCTTGTTTTTCGCCTTCTTTTCTTACCTTTTCTATCAAAGAGCGCCCAATCTTATTTCCTCTATATTTTGGCAATACATACAAGTCATCTAAAAACCCAATGTTGCATGAATCTAATGGACTTGGCATTGATCGAAAATGTGCAAAGCCAATTAAAGAGTTTTCAAAACTAGCAACTATCCCTTGCAAGGGATGATTTTTATCATGAAGCCATTCCCAGGTAAGGCTAAAGTTATTTTTGGGAACTTCTACCTTATAGTATTCTGCGTATTTATAATATAAGTCTAACCATTTTTTATAATGATCCAAATTTAGAGATAGTATATCGCAGTTCATCATTAAATTTTCTTAGTAAATAGAAATCTCACTAACTTCAATTTTTGCTTTATGTTCTCTTCCATAAGCTACAATACCTATAGTTTTAATACTAGAAGCTTTAAATTTTTTTCTCATAAAAGTACTTGATTTCTTAAAGTCTGAGAAATTTAATTTAACCTCATTCCATTCATTTGATGCAAAAAACTCTTTGTCATAATATTGCCATGGCAAGACTGAACCCGTTGTTCTTATGTGAATAAAATAATTTTGATTATTACCACGAACTTTTAGTTTCACCCCTTTATAACTATTATCTAACTTTTTAAATGTGCCAGCTCTAAACTGAATGAAACCACCATTATTTTTTGTTGAAACAACCCCGGTCATTCTTGCAAAATAGTTATTTTCTTCAGACAAAAACTCTAGTTTACCGCTAGACTTACCTCCCATAACTTGGTCAGTAAAAAACTGCCAGCGATTTTCTGGGTTTGAGCTGAAATTTTCCACAACAATATCACCGTAAACATTTATTGAAATAAATGATAAAATTAAAGCAATTATAATTTTCATTTAATTAACCTATAACAATTAATTTTTTTTGTACGTTATTAATACACAAAATTGCCTTATTTAAGGGAATTTTTTGCCTAGATTTAATAATACAAAATATAAAAAAAAATTAAAGGAAGTTATAATATGTTTGCATTATTAGTTAGTATGTCGATATTTGGATTTGTGATGACAGATATTGGAAATGACAACCCTGCCTGGGAGTATATTGGTGAAGTACCTTGTACTTCTGGTGAAAAAAATAGTGGCTTTTCTTTTACGATTGGTAAAAATATTTATTTTAAACAAAAAAATACAGATGGCTCAATTGGATCAATTTGTGAATATTAATATAATCTTAAGAAACTAGATCTTGAAATTATCAATTTGTATCATATCGTTAATAATTTGCTTTCCACTTTCTGTTTTTTCTGAAAGCTGTCATTTATCTGAAACTCAGATCATCTTGAATGAAATTAAATGTTTCTACAAATGTGAAAGCAATAAAAAATATTTCATGTTCAATAAAGATGAACAGTGCCCTGTCGAAATAAACTTCGCTAAAAAAAACTCTAACCTTAACAAGAAAACTATTTTCCCAAAACTATATTTTGGGTTTAGCAATTCAAACGGTTCAAGTATTGGTATTGATTTAGAAATCAATAATTAATATTCTATAATTTGTATTAGTTTTACTTAAAGGCACTATTATTTTTTTAGAAAAATATAATAAAGTTTTTTTAGCAATACTTGCAATGCTATTGGGTATTGTTGTTGTTGATTTTTATGGTGTTATTGTTAAGTCGTTAGGTAACTTATACCCAACACCACAATTAGCCTTTTTTAGAAATTTTTTTGCAATAGCTCCAATTGTATTCCTTTTGATCTTAACAAAAGAAATATCATTTATTTTCAAAGATATAACCAAAAAATTTCTACTGCTTTGTTTTTTGAGAGGTATTAGTTTTGTACTAATGCAAATTTTTTATTACATTTCCATCATTAATATGAGCTTTGCAACAGCAACAACGTTAACATTTTCCTCACCAATATTTATTGTAATTTTATCTATAGTCATCTTAGGGGAAAGAATAGGGATTTTTAGATGGTCAGCAATTATCATTGGTTTTGCAGGGGTGTTAACAATAATGAGTCCAACCAGTGAAGTTTTCAATTATTATTCTATCTTACCATTGTTAGCTGCTTTATTTTGGGCAGTTTCAAATATTGTTCTAAAGTTTATCCCTGAAAATTTTTCAAATGCAAAGATAAATTTTTATTCAATAAATTTTTCATATTTAGGATCATTTTTAATCCTTTTATCAACAACTGAGTATTCTCATATCCAAAATAATTCGCATTGGGGACTTATGATTTTAATAGGTATTTTAGGCGGATTTGCTTCAATTCTTTTTAGCTATGCCTATAGACTTGTTTCTCCAAGTACTTTAGCCCCTTTTGAATATTTAGGAATACCATCTTCATTTTTACTAGGATGGATATTTTTCAGTGAGGCACCTATTAGTCAACTTTTTCCAGGTGTCATTGGAATAGTTTTAGCGGGTCTAATAATTATTTGGAGAGAGAAAAAACTTTCTATAGAAGACGACACTTCAAAAAAACTTCACTAAACTCATTCAAAAAGTTATTTATTTACTTTTGATATTCAATGTTTTACTTAAAATTTATTAACTTTGAGAGAAATATGGACTTTTTAAGCAATACCGATTGGTCTTTTCCTATCCCAATTTATTATGGCCCAGACAGAATAAAAGAGTTGCCTAATTTATGTAAACTAAACAACCTATCACGGCCATTAATCGTCACTGATAAAGGATCTGCAACACTACCTTTTATAAATAACCTTCTTAAAGATCTGAATAATTCACATATTAAATGTAATTTATTTTCAGAAATAAGCCCTAATCCATTGGATAAAGAAATTAATAATGGCAAACTTGCTTTTAATGATGGGAGGCATGACTCTATAATAGCTATTGGTGGAGGCTCTGGCATGGATGGTGGCAAAGCAATAAGCCTTATTGCTAATAACTCTCAAGAATTATGGGAGTTTGATTATGATAAACCTCCAATTTCTAAATTAAGCAACTTTCCCCCACTTATTTGTATTCCTACTACAGCAGGAACAGGAGCCGAAACTGAAAGCACGGCAATGATCACTAATTCTGAATTAGGTATGAAACTATGCATTTGGCACCCAAATCAAAAACCCATAGCTGCTATTCTAGATCCTAAATTAACGTTAGGTTTACCAAAAACTTTAACTGCTTGGACAGGTGTAGATGCCTTGGTTCATGGAATAGAGGCATATAGTGTTAATTCTTTGTATTCCGTTGCAGATGGAATGGCACTTGAAGGGCTAAAATTGATTGGCAACCATTTATCAGAAGTTTATCAAAACCCTGATAAGATTACATCTAGAGGAGGCATGTTAATTGGTTCTTGTTTAACAGGCATTTCATTTCTTAAAGGATTAGGACTAGTCCATGCAATTAGCCATATGGTAGGGGCGGTATATAACACACAACATGGTCTCACTAATGCTATCTTGTTGCCCAAAATTTTACAATTTAATAAAAATTCAATATCTCAAAAAATCAACTTCATGCATTTCGCATTATACGAGAAACCTGGTACATTTGATGATCTTTACTCAAATATTTGCAATCTATTAGACGATTTAGAAATTCCAGATGGCCTTGGTAAGATTGGCGTCAAAAATGATAAAATTAATGAATTGGCTATAAAATCAAGTAAAGATGCCGCTGCACTAACTAACCCTAGGGTTGCAAGCATTAATGAACTGGAAAGTATAATAAAAGATTCAGTTCTTAAAACTCGTTAATAATCTTCTTTAACAAAATTAGCATGATTAAATTTAAATTCTTAGATATAGTTTTTCTAGTTTAATTGTTTGGAGAAAACAAGATTAGTACTTTTGATTACATCATTATTGGTGCAGGATCTGCCGGTTCTTCGCTAGCATTTAGATTAACTGAAGAAAAAAAATATAAAGTTGCACTTCTTGAGTACGGCGGTAGTGATTTTGGACCATTGATACAAATGCCTGCTGCTTTGTCTTATCCAATGAATATGAAACGTTATAATTGGGGTTATAGATCAGAGCCTGAAGCTTACCTCAATGGAAGAAAACTAGCCTGCCCAAGAGGTAAAGTGATCGGTGGATCCTCTTCAATAAATGGAATGATTTATGTCAGAGGAAATGCTTATGATTTTGATCATTGGGAAAAAAGTGGTGCAAAAGGCTGGGGTTTCTCTGATGTTCTGCCTTATTTCATAAGACAGGAAAATTCACATGGAGGCGAAAAAGGTTGGAGAGGAATTAACGGTCCCTTACATATCACCAAAGGAACCAGAGAAAACCCACTTCATGATGCTGTAGTTAAAGCTGCTAGTGAGGCGGGTTTCTTAAAAACTATGGACTATAATGGTTATCAGCAAGACGGGTTTGGACCCGCCGACATGACAATATGGAAAGGTAGAAGATGGTCAACTGCAAATGCATATTTAAGACCCGCGCTAAAGTCAAACAAACTAAAATTATTCAAAAACGCCCTTGTAGAGAAAATAATTTTTTCAAATAAAATAGCAAAAGGTGTTTTATTTAATCATAATGGCACCAATAAAACACTTTATGCATCGAAAGAAATTATCTGTTCTGCTGGCAGTATTAGTAGCCCGCTAATACTTCAGCGCTCTGGAATTGGGTCAACACAACTACTTAAAAATAATAATATTGAAGTTATAGAAAATAGACCTGGTGTAGGTGAAAACCTACAAGACCATTTAGAAGTATACTTTCAAGTTGAAAGTAAAAAACCTATTTCTTTATATAGATATCTAAATCCAATTTCAAAAGCCTTTATTGGGATGCAGTGGCTTTTATTTAAATCTGGCTTAGGAGCAACAAATCATTTTGAAACATTAGGATTTATTCGTTCAAAAAGTAATATTCCTTATCCGGACATTCAATATCATCTATTGCCTTTAGCTATTAATTATGATGGAAGCGCTGCTCTTAAAGGTCATGGATTTCAGTTTCACGTAGGACCAATGAGATCTAAATCGAGAGGTTGGGTTCGAATTAAGAGTAATAATTTAAAATCTAAACCAGAAATTAAATTCAATTATATGAGTCATCCAGATGATTGGGAGGATTTTAGAAATTGCATTAAAATTACAAGAAAAATTTTAAATCAACCCTCATTATCAAAATTTTGTGGTAAAGAAATCCAACCTGGCAATGAAAAAGTTTCAAATAATGATATAGATGAATTTATCAGGGAAAAGGCTCAAAGTGCTTATCACCCTTGCGGAACAATGAAGATGGGAAGTATCAATGATCCTATGTCAGTCGTTGACCCGGAATGCAAGGTTATAGGCGTCCAAAATTTGAGAGTTGTAGATGCATCAATTTTCCCAAGAATAACAAATGGAAATATCAATGCCCCAAGTATAATGGCAGGAGAAAAAGCATCAGACTTGATACTAGGGAAAGATCCCTTGCCTCGTTCAAATTTAACACCATTTAAATCTTAACCTACTTAAGAGATACAGGTGTTAACTACTCTTCTATATTAATTTTCAATTAAAAGAAAAATCCTTTTTTATCATTAATTAAGGTACTCAGGTTCTTCTTCATTTAAAACATCAAGTACAGCATTAAAGTGGCAGTCTGAATAATAATTTTCAGATTGTTGTGCTGTTTTTTCTGCGATCTCATCTGAAGAAAATATTAATTCCTTCCCTGTTTGGAGTGCGGTAATATATATCCTCGCAGCCCTTTCAAAATAATACATTTTATTAAAAGTTTCAGCTACACTGCTTCCTATAACAAGAACACCATGTTGCCCCATCATGAGTATAGAATTATTTCCTATTTCACTTGCTATCCTTTCACCTTCATCACCAATTCCAAGGCCGCCAAATTCTAAATCGTACGATACTCTATTAAAAAACATCATGCTTTCTTGGTTTAAAGCCGGTAACTTTGGATCTTTAAGACATGATAGGGCTGTAGAATATCTGGGATGAAGGTGCATAACGCACCGTGCATTTGGAACTTTTCTATGAATAGCACCATGAATACACCAAGCTGTTTCATCTACAACTGGGCCAATGTTTTCTGGTTTATTTCTGGCATCTAATTCCAAAATGTCGCTTGATCTAATTTTTGACCAATACTTCCCAACTGGGTTCATTAAAAATCTTTGCCCATCATCAGAAACTGCTAAGCTAAAGTGGTTTGCTACACCTTCATTCATATCCAAACGGGCAAACCATCTAAAAGCAGCAGCAAGCTGTCTTTTTTCATCTTTATGTTCCATATTTTATACCTATAAAATAAAATTTATGTGCTTTATAAATTCTGTCATTTTTTTTAAAATTCTACAATAAATTTTAAACGTAATTTCAGTATTGCATTAAAATATTTATATTTGTAATATTAGCCTACTAAAAAATTACTTGTGAATTTTATTAAATGCCAATTTCTGAAACAGAAATTAATGAGAAAAAACATAAAACTCGTGCAAAGGCTGCAGCTTGGGCAGTTCATAGTTTCACTACATCAGGAATTGTTTTAGGTTTTTTGGGGTTAATTGCTGTTTTTGAAGGAAAACAAGAGTTAGCATTTATCTTTATGGGACTTGCACTTCTTGTAGATGGCGTTGACGGAACTCTAGCTAGATTAGCTAAAGTCTCTCAGGTCACACCTCAATTAGACGGAGCTTCACTAGACAATGTTGTAGATATGTTCAATTACTCAGTTCTGCCTGCTCTTATGATATATTGGTTTGAAATGGTACCTGAGAATTTTTCCATACCAGCCGCCGCAGCTATAATGGCAGTGAGTTGTTATACTTTCGCTGATATGTCTATGAAAACTTCTGATTATTATTTCAAAGGCTTTGCAGCGTTTTGGAACGTATTAGTTCTTTATTTCTTTTTACTTGAAACAAGCCAGTTGACCAATCTTGTAGTTATTGGAATTTGTTGTATCTTAACTTTCGCTCCCATCAAATTAATTCATCCATTAAGAGTTAAGGCATGGAGACCAGTTACTATACCGATGACTGTTTTATGGGGTGCAACCGCCTTTAGGCTAATTCATGAAAGATTTCAGCCCAATGAAGTAGGAACAATTTCAAACCTAATTTTTTGGTTATGGATTGCTTCATCATTTTATTTTTTTGGTATTTCAGTGATAAGAACATTCTCAAAGCAAACTCAATAAACATTTGACTCCAAACCTATAGCAAGACCTAAACCTAATTCTGTACACTCGTCTATGAATCTCTTGCTCCATTCACCATGACAAACTAATATCTGTTGAACTAATTTCCATCTCAAACCTGCTATAATACCAGTCAGCTGTTTGACAGTTCCAGTACCATCATGCCCAGCTCTAACCCAAATTACTATGGGTAAGCCTTCTTTTTTTCCTAATAAATCATAATAAGTTCTATCAAAAAAATCTTTTGTTGCCCCCGCCATACTCGCTAGATTTTCAGTAGTTCCTAAAAGCAATCCATCAGCTTCAAGAATATCTTTAGCCTTAGCTTCAAAAGGATTTAATATTGATACATCTAAATTTGAGGTTTTCTCTATTAATGCTTTAGTTACTTTTTGTTTAATTAATAGAGTATTACTTGAAGGTGCATGTATAATACATTGAAGTTTTTTCATTTTATAAGTTTAGTTTTCCATTGTTTCCAAATTGGAAACAGTTATTTTCAAAAAAAGATCAGGAGTTTAATTTTTTTTATGATACGATTTAATTTTATTTAAGATATAAAATTTATAGTTTCCTCCCAGATAAAAAACTCTGCTAATTACTGGCAGAGTTTTTTTATATTATTTGAACATTGTCACCAATGG
>Ga0066836_10001456_pt1 | contig 12386 bp, 13 predicted proteins | sample ETNtaG_18_FD_71568 | JGI IMG/M metagenome (GOLD analysis project Ga0066836, IMG submission 71568) | Marine microbial and viral communities from oxygen minimum zone, Eastern Pacific Ocean - ETNP201302SV91 | ecosystem: Environmental > Aquatic > Marine > Oceanic | place: Pacific Ocean: Eastern...
AAGTGGAAAATCAAAGGGCGTGCAAGGTAATCGATGAAAAAGTTATTCAAAATATCTCCCTCAAGCGTTAGAGGCTTTAAGCGAGGCTTCACGTTGATCGAATTGCTGGTGGTGATTGCGATCATTGCCATCCTAGCAGGGTTGTTGCTGCCGGTCCTGGCTAAGGCCAAGCAGAAGGGGCAAGCCACGATTTGCCTAAACGATCTGAAACAGGTTGGTTTGGCTATGCAGATGTTTGCAGATGAGAATGACGACATGATCCCACGCGGCACTGCCGGTCACTCGCCACGTTGGTGGATGGAGTTCATGCCATACTTGTCGGAGGGTGGCACCGAGAAGGATGATCGCAATATCGAGATATTCATGTGCCCAAGCTACCCTATCCCGAAGAATACACCGAACAAAAGGCAGGTGGTCACATATGTCGTGAACGCTTTCGGCTTCGGGTCGACCAGTACCTGTTCTGGAGAAATCAGAGCAAGTGAGGACATTGGATTGAGCAAGATCACTGCTTTCAAATCATCATCTGACTCTGCTTATTTATTGGACAACGAGGACGGTATTGACACGGGGCTCAACCGACCGATCATTACCAGCTTTCAAGATATGCGAACGGATCTGAACGGTGTGTGGCTTCCCAGTCATTTGCCATATGGTTCGGGAGGTAAGCTTCTTAGTAATCACAGGCGTATTGCTGCTAATCGGCATAACGATGGATCGAATATACTGTTCATCGACGGTCATGCTGGTTTTCGTAAAGCCAAGCTGATCGATATTGATTTATTCAGAGAAAAGAAATGGTAGATTTGTTGAATCGATTCAATTAAATCAACATCAGATTAAACAACCCCGTACTCGCCGAAGCCAGTGCGGGTTTTTTATTTCTCGCTCAACTGTTCTAACTCAGCACAAACAAGGCCAGTTTCAGTATTAAACTTTGCTTTCGCGTCGAGCGTCGATAAAGGCAACGTTAATTGGGTTGCTTTTTTGAGATTAGATTTCAAATATTTCACATGAATCTTGTAATAAGTTTAATTCTGAACGTCATCCTTTCTGGGGGATTGATCTTTTCAGTAAATGAACTATTCAAAACTAATCATGATCTTGAAGAATTGAACGAAGAGTTCTGGAATCAAGATCGAGAACACGACAAAGTCGTGAGTGATTATAATGAGCTTGAGGCAGAGCTCGAACAAACCAAGGTAGATATGGCTAAGTTAAGCGATATGTTTGCTATCCATATGCGGTCACACCGTTAACCACAATCTGTTTGTATGAAATACCCTAGGCAAATGCCTAAAAAGAAGCTGCTGTTTGATTTTTCAGTTCAGCCATTATTATCATCTGGGATCTCTAACTCATCGTTTCACACTTCACCATTCGAGCCTCTTTCTTAATGAATCAAAATGTCATAAATATAGAATCTAAGTTTGCCTGTTTTAAGGATCATTGGTCCCCACGAGTTATCGCAGAGTTGAACGACTATCAGTTTAAACTCGTAAAGGCCAAGGGGAAGTTTGTTTGGCATACTCATCAGGAAACTGATGAAGCTTTTATTGTTATTGATGGGTCTTTGAAAATTGAGCTTAGGGATAGATCAATCAATCTTAATCCTGGCGAAATGTTTGTTGTTCGAAAGGGTGTTGAACATCGGCCAATTGCCAAAAATGAATGTAAAATAATGCTCTTGGAACCAAAGAATGTTATTAATACAGGCGATTCTAGTGGGGAACTGACTGCGGATAACGACATATGGGTCTGAATATAAGGTGGAGGTTGTGGAGGTGGAGGTTAATAATTCAATGCTTCACGAAGCTACTGAATCAGGAAGCTTCAAAGCGGTCACAGAATCTATTTAAAGTTGAAGTAGATGACTGATAGTTTATTTTTTTCAGCAAATGGGAAGATCTTCTTATTTTTTCTGGCTCGTCATAGGCGGCATATTTTCTCTGATGGGCTATATTGTGTGTCTGGGGCAATTAGATTTATTAAATAGTGGCCGTGGAGGAATGGATGGATTAGATGACCTTATTGGATTTCTTGCTTCAGGAGGATTTTGGCTTGGTTGCGGCGCGGCCGCTTGGCACAGCTTATTCAAGTTGATTGGAAAACTATTAAAAAAATTTAGTTAATCACGCCTTCAATGTCGATTGACGCGTGAAGGATGTGCTTTATCAGTAAAGTGGTAACTTGGGTGCGTTGAAGGCAACCAATCTAAACAAAAACTTGCCCTTCGTTATTTTGTGCTAGGATTTTTAGCACTCAACTGTCGGCTTGGCCGTTTTTTAAAAGATAGCCATTTAATATTGTTGCCAGAAGCTTTCAATTTTACATCCGTTTTGTTGCTGTGTTTTCGTCTTTGGACCCGTGTGTTGCCACTGGGTCTTGTGCGGACCACTCACCCTCTTTGGTTAACCATTGCCGCATAGTTTCATAGCGCCGGTGCGTGCCACCGTCGACAAACTTCAAGGACTGTGAATCTTCGTCCCCCCAGGGCATATGCTCCAAGCGACTGCCGAGTTCAATGGTGAATCGGGCAACGCCCCTTGACGCAATATGATTCGACAAAATGACATCATCACTGAAGCGAAAGGCTTCGGGTTGTGAGTTCAGGCTAAGTTGCAGGCGTTCGGTGTCGAAATGCCGCCGCCGGTAAGCACAGGCTCCGTAGCCTTGCAAAACGTGGCAGGGAGTATAATTGCCTCGTACCGGTTCCAGATGTTTGCCGATATTTGTAAAGTTAAATCCCCTGCTGCCAAAAGCAGATTCAGGATCTGCCTTGGCTGCGGTTTGTAATGTCGAAATAGTATCTGGAGGGTACCGAACATCATCGTCAACAGTTATCAAGAGGGTATCCGAATCTGTTTCGATTTCGAGTACCGGCATAATCTTCATCACCGGCCCCAGATCATCGCCCTGATGCAGGATGGTCACCTGAAACTCATCATCTAGCCAATCGGGGATTATATAAGCATCACTGTTGCGATAGCGTTCTGGCAGGTTGAGATAAACAGCGTCGGGCGAAGTGTGCTGGTTAAACAGCGCATCCAGCACCAGAGGCAGATGCGGCATGCGCTGGGGTGAGGTTGTCAGAGTTAGAACCGTGCGCGTCATGGGAGGTTCGTATCACGGATAACAAGAGAGCGCAGCCTTCCAAGGTATCTCTCTTATTATTTAAAGTAGATTAAACAGAATTTATTCAGACCTAAGCTGACGGAGCTGTAATTATCTGGCAGTCGAATATCACTCTGAGGAAATAAAATCGATTGCGGAGTACTAATTGGATATTAACTTGGGGACTATTCCATTTCCAGTAGCTTTGCCGCCGAGCACCCAGGTCAAATTGAAGCGAGCCATGTGAGCCCCTTTGATCGGATCGTGCTCATAAAACAGATAAATCCATCCAGCAGAGGAGCTGTTGTCACGACCGACCGCAAGCGATGAGTATCCACTCCGACCAGCGTCAACCAGTCGTTTGACGGGCCAGGTTTTACCGGCGTCAAAACTCACCCAGACCGAGATGCGTTCACGATACGAGGCGCTTGTATCGAGATTGCTGAAGATCAGGACGTCACGGTCTTTCAGAGGTAATCGGGTTAATCCACCCATGCAACCATATGTTCTTCCCTGATCTCCATCTGGTAGCACGTCAACAATTCGCCAGTCTTTCCACGACACCCCGCCATCATCGCTCCAAGCTTCTCGTCGTCGTTTGTTGCGTGGCCTTTTGGACCAGTGTAACCGTGAATTGTAATAGATGCGCCCGTCAGATAATTCCAGTAATGCGGCTTCACCTGTTCCCTTCTCAGGGAAAGGGTCACTACTTTTCCAGGATTTGCCACCATCGTCGCTGTAGATGGCATTGGTATATTGCAAAGGCCACTCCGCTTTACCGCCATTCGGTCCGTAATACCTTGTCGGTCGAATCAGGCGCCCCTTGTGAGGGCCGCGCCGTAACATGATGCCGTGTTCATTCATGTGCATTGAGGGGGAATTACCATCCTTATCTTTCTCAATGATCGTAGACTGGGCATACCAGGATCTCCCATCATCTTGACTGCGATAAACTGTCAACGGTGCAGGTGGTTGCTGGGCTTCGACGAAAACGAGGATATCACCAGATTTGCCATCGACCGTTGTGCCTCCTCCATGGTACCCCGCTTTGGCCACCGTGATCGTAGGTCCCCATGATCGGCCACCGTCTTCGCTTCTACGCACGACTACACCGTTATTGCCCCATACAGAGAGTACTGTTCCTCTTGTTGTAACGACTACATTGGGATAGCGCTGGTCATCGAACAGGCGCTGTTTCTCAAAGGCGGATTCACTCAGGAAAGAAGCCAGTGAATCGTCATTCCCAATAACTAGAGAGTTCCCGCCGAGGATAAACAGGGTCATGATTGTGAATCTCAGTAGGTTCATTCTTAGCGGGATATTACTTAGGAATATTACTTTCTTCCACTTCTTTAAAAACAGTTCTTGTAATTTAAACGCCTTGAAAACTGCATCTTATTTATTATAATTTTATTCAAATGAAATCATTTAAAAATAATCTGTCCAATGCCAGTGAGAGGCTCTGTTAGATTGAGCCAGACTTCGCATTTGAACTATTACTATCTTGGTTAAACGCGGAGTCTTATTTTAATAATTGAAAGTTGAATAGAGATGAAAATCGAATTAAGACGGGCGTTTACGCTTATTGAGCTTCTTGTAGTGATAGCTATCATCGCTATCCTAGCTTCTCTATTGTTGCCAGCACTTGCCCGGGCAAAGTCCGAGGCAAAGCAGATTAAATGCAAGAGTAATATGCGACAGATTCAGCTGGCCTGGTATCAGTATGCCGATGATAATGATGGGAGGGGGCATCCGCGGCGTAATTGGATGCGCTGGATTAGAGACAGAGGCGATTTCTCGGATCCAACTCCGAATAGGAGTCAAATGATTGCTCCCTACCATCCTGAAGCCTATTGGGGAGTTGCCTACGTGCCCTATACAGGTTGGAGCCCACATGTATTCTTGTGTCCAGCTGCCAAGGCAGTTGACGATCAATATATTAGGCCACCACATCAGGATGGGCTTTTTAAGGATGGGTTTAAATATGTTACTTATGGATTCAATGGATTCTTTAGGACATCCAATCGGCGATCTTTTGGACTGCAACTAGCTGTTTGGGAAGGGGCAGTTAATCAGAATTCGTCGCCCAGCAAGGCACGCGCTATTGCCACCTATCCGCGTCCTTCCGAGACTTTGATTTTTCAGGATGCATGGGAATCTATGCTGGATGGAGTGGACGACACTCCTATATTTCTTGGCCAGTGGGCTGCCTGGAAAGAGCGCCTTGACGAATACTACCGCCATAGTGATGTTGGGAACATAATGTGGGCTGATGGGCACGCATCGCAGGCAAAAAGAGGGGAAGTCTATTGGAAAGAGGAATGGTACATAGGAAGGCATTTGCGGTGAAAGGGAGAACCAAAATTTCATTTGATGAAAAAGTGCTAATGAAGGAAGAGCTGAAAGCTGAATGTAAATGAGGCTCTTACTAATTATAATCGCAGACGAAGTTTGTGGGGTGTGCCTGATAAAATGAGCTATTTAAATAATAATGAAGATGGCGTTTCTGGTAATTCAAATTTGAGAGCTTCTGGTAAGAACAAAGATGGTTTAGCAATTATTAGTCTGATATTTGGAATTCTTTCGGTGACTATTGGTTGGTTGCTTTGCTGTATGCCAGGGATTTTGGGCTTTCCAGCAATCGTTACGGGGCATGTTTCTCTTAGTCAAAATAAGGCGCATCCAATGGTATACGGTGGAGCGGGTATGGCTAAGGCAGGTTTGGTAATGGGTTATTTAAGTGTATTGTTTACCGTGGGAATCTTGACTGTAGGCGCTCTCGTTCCTGACTCGGATATTTCTCCTGCTAGATCTAACCCTTTTGAAAAGTGGATTGGGGATACAGCTCCGGACTTTTCTATTACTACTATCGATGGGACAGAAGTAACTCTTAAAGATTTGAGGGGGCGTATGGTAATTGTGGATTTTTGGGCTACATGGTGTGGTCCTTGCAAAAAAGAAATACCACATTTTATTCGCTTGGCTAATGAATATAAATCCAACGAATTAACAATTATTGGGATTAGCGACGAGCCAGAATCGAGACTTCGTCAGTTCGCACAAAAGTACGGGATAAATTACTTGGTTGCATCTGATAAATTAAATTTCGATCCCTATAATAATATTACCGGAATCCCTACGACTTTTTTTATCGATGGAGATGGTGTTATTCGGGATATCCATGTTGGCTATATGGATTACAAAGAAATTAGAGATTCGACATTTCCGTGATTGTAATTCTGTATTTCTCTTCGAAGCAATAATAGGTACAGTAACAGGCATATATAAAATCTGAATGAAAATGAAGGCTATACTATTTACAACAATTGCATCTGTGCTGTTGCTGGGGTGTAGAGAGGCGCATCAGGAGAGTTCATCCGAAGAAGCAAAACCAGAGCCATCTAAAGTTAAAGAATCAGACATCTCAATTCACGATGCTGCAAATGCGGGAAACATCGAAATAATAAAAGAACAATTAGCTGCAGGTGTTGATGTGAATACAAAAGGGGTAGGAGGGATGACTCCTCTGCATCGTGCAGCACGAGAAGGGCACAAGGAAGTCGTTGAGTTCCTTATTGCAAATAGTGCTGATATTAACGCAAAGGATAAAATGGGGAGAGTTCCTTTGCATCGTGCAGCACGAGAAGGGCGTGAAGCAATCGCTGAAATGCTCATCACAAAGGGTGCAGATATAAATGTGAAGAGTACATCAGGTTCATTCAAAGGGGAAACCCCGTTAGATGAGGCAATAAAGCGCAAGCGAATCGCATTAGTCAGCCTGCTTCAGAAAAATGGTGGGAAATATGGTTCAATTACTGTTGCAGCTAAAGTAGGAGACATTGAAGCGTTGAGGGGTTTTTTGGCTGCCGGTGCTGATTTAAGTGTATTTGGACCTTTGTCTGTAGCTGCTGCTGGAGGTCACAAGGAATGTGTAGAGCTGTTAATTGCCAACGGTGCATCCGTGACTGCCAAGAATGGATATGGAAGTACTCCTTTGCATAGTGCTTCAACTAAAGAAATAGCCGAGCTTCTGATTAGTAATGGGGCGGATATAAATGCGAAGATTAAAGATGGTTCATCGCCTTTGATTGCAGCGGCGATGATGGGCTACAAGGAAGTTGCCGAGCTGCTCATAGCAAAGGGAGCAGAGGTAAACCTAAAGAGTGAAACAGTTACAGGAGAAGATAAGACGGCCTTGGATTGGGCGACTGATCAAAGTCATATGGATATAGTCGATCTTCTAAGTAAGCATGGAGGCAAGAAGGCAAAAGAACTGAAATCAAAAGGGGAATTTATCTTTTTTAATGAAGAATGAAGTTTTTGCCGTTTGATTGTTTTGAGGAAATAAACTCGTCTGCGTGTAAAAGTCTTTCGTTTTAAGTTGAAGTCATTTTATGCCAGCAGTTAGTCTTTGGTCGTTATGCCTCTTAGAACAATCCAAATTAGAACAATAAGTAAGATCATCTTTCGCATTCTATGTTTAGTGGCGATACTAGGTGTTACAAACGGAGTTGTCGCAGCATCTAAAAAGCTTTTAGTAGTCACAGTTACTAAAGGATTTCGTCATGGGTCTATCCCTACGGCTGAGAAAGTGTTGGGACAGTTGGCGAAAAGTAGTGGCGCGTTCGAAGTTGATTATGTCCGTAACGATGACGACATGAAAACAAAGATGACCCTTGAATCGCTTAAGAAATTTGATGGTGTAATTTTTGCGAATACAACGGGAGATCTGCCTCTTCCTGACAAAGATGGCTTTATCAAGTGGGTTAAGTCTGGAAAGGCATTTATTGGAATGCACAGCTGTAGTGATACATTCCATGGGTTTCCTGCTTTTGTTGATATGTTGGGAGGGGAATTTCAAACCCACGGCGCCCAGGCAACTGTAGTTTGCCTTAATGAGGATTTGAAACATCCTGCCGTCAGGCATTTTGGGGAAAATTTTACGATTCATGATGAAATTTATTTGCTGAAAAGCTTTCATCGTAATCGTGTTCACGGACTACTGTCATTAGACAAGCATCCAAACAGCAAAATGCCGGGTGATTATCCAATTGCTTGGTCTAAAAAAGTAGGGCTTGGTAATATTTTTTACACGTCGCTCGGGCACCGAAATGATGTTTGGGAGAATGAGAAATATCAGACTCACATTCTTGGTGGAATTCGTTGGGCGCTAGGGTTGGCTAAGGGAGACTCAAAGCCTCAAGACACTCGCTATAGTGTAAGCAAAAAGGAAAAGAAGGAAGGTTTCAAGGCGCTATTCAATGGCATTGATTTGGACGGTTGGGCTTTTCGAAATCCAAAGGGCTTGAAGAGTTGGAGTGCTCAGAACGGCATGTTGGTAAATGAAATACCTAGTGGCAAACATGGCACTGATATTGTTAGTAATTCTAAGTTTCGCGATTTTACTGTTCGCTATGAATACATGATTCCTTCGGGCAGTAATAGTGGTTTCTACCTAAGAGGCCGACACGAGATTCAAATCCTAGATGACTACAAGAACGGAACGCCTAAACCGGGTGGCAATGGTGGTATTTACGGTTTTTCTGCACCCTCAAAATTTGTCTCCCGCAAACCAGGCCAATGGCAGTCTGCTGAGGCAACTATCCGAGGGGACCTAGTAACCGTGGTATTAAATGGTGTAAAAATACATGATGGCCTCAAAGTTGACCGGAGTACAGGTGGTCATCTGGATGAGAATGTTGATCAGCCCGGGCCTATCATGCTTCAGGGTGACCATGGAGCAATTGCTTTTAGAAAGATTCGTATTAAATCTTTGCAGTAATCAAAGCGATTCAAGGCTAGGCTTATAACCTTAATGTTGTAGGTCAAGATCCGACCGCCTTAGCAAATTTAATAACCCTCAATTACTTTACGTTTTTGAGGGTTATTCTATAATTTAATTTGATTTTTATCATTATTTTGCAAACAGTATCTGAAACCATGAACTCTGACATTTTACACATAGCAGTATACGTGATTACCGGTGGAATTTTGGGCACAATTATTATATTAGCTGCGACAAAATTTGTACCGGGAATTGTAGATAAATTGACGCCCAATATAGATGAGCAGAAAGAAATTGTACGAGGCAATCAGGCAATTGCACAATTTTATGGAATGGTATGTGGCGCAGTGATTATTGGTATTAGTATTGTAGTTGCCGCAGCAGTATTGGGCGGGATTCAATCGGGCGCAGGTATATTGAAGCCGATAAATTTAACTCCTCAAATTTACACGCCTGTTTACACGAATGCCCCGGCAGTAATAGATCCTAATAAATCTAATTAAGTAGTCTAGGATGAGGATTATAGGCTCCATCTTAGTAATAGTTTTTTGGTTAAGCATTTGCCAAAGCACATTCGGATTCGCTGGCGGTGGCTGTTTTTTGGAGGGTACACCAGTTCTTTTAGCGGACGGTAGTCAGTTGCCAATTGAGCAGATTAAGCCTGGTGATAAGGTTCAGGGGTTTAATAATGATGGAAAACTTGTTTCATCTTCTGTTAGGAAAGTCTTCCGAATCGAACAGGAAAAATATTTATTAATCCGAACAGCTAATAGAAGTGTTTTTGTTACTTTCGATCATCCATTTTATATCGGTGATGGTAAATTTAAAAAAGCAGGTGATTTTCAAATTGGAGATGATATTCATGTTTTGAATTTAAATGGATTAGGTAAGGAGTCTCTTATTGATATAGATACCTTAATAGAAAAAGTTGCCGTTTATAATATATTTACAGATAGCCCTAACACCTATTTCGCATCTGGAATTGCTGTTCATAATAAAGGTGGAGGAGGGGGCTACAGTGGAGGTGGAGGAGGGGGTTACAGCGGAGGTGGAGGAGGAGACTTGCCTCTTCCAATTGCAATTCCACTTTTGATTTTCGTTATTTATTTTTCAATAAAAGATTCTAAATCCAATGGAAATCTCGATGTTGTTATTAGCCAAAGTCAAATTGCAAAAAAAAGAAATAAGACATTAAAGCTATTAAACTTTATTGGTAAGACCGATGAGAGTTGGAAGCCGCAGAAACTAGAAGAGCACACCAGAGATGTTTACCTTAAACTTAAGAACAGTGGCAAGCTCGGGATTATGGTCCAGTGAAAGAAATTATTGATGCGAGAATTTATAGGGATCATACAAGGCAGTTAAATGGGCTTAAACGTAATCATGAAATAAATGTGATTGATGGTTTAGTGATTAAGCATATAGATCTGGTCAATGTAAGATATACGCACCGTATTGAAGATAGGGAGTTCACGGTATTAATTACCGTTAGTGCAATTAACTATTACATAGACGACCGTACTAAAAGCTTTATTAGGGGAGATAAAACGCCACTAGATCATCAGGAATTTTGGACTTTTGAATGGTCTGGTGGCAAATGGTTGCTTAGAGAGATCGAACAGTCTTCATCGTCTGACATTCTTGCCGATGAAAACTTTTTTGAGCAATTTACTGATCTAGGATTAAATCAAATTTACGCTGAAAATGCAGATGATGAAGCCAGCGCTGGACCATGGTTAGAAAAGGAAGTTGAAGTTAAGGGTAATAAAATTGAAAGACTGCTTAATTTCTTGGTTCAAACAGATAAAATTTGGGATCGTACTGAGATGCAAGGATTTGCGCGTGAGGTTTTTTTACAAGTTATGCTTGATCGTGAGAAGGGTGAGCTAACAGATCAAACGCGGAACAATCTTATGCCCGATCTCTCGCAGCATATAAGTACACAAATTAATAATCTTGAAATAGAATATCGCAATCTATCAGTTCGAAAAGTTGAATTAGTTTTAGTACGTAATTTTCATGAAAAAAGTGAAGATGAGTTTACCGCCCGAATCCGTGCGCATGCCCAGATTATCATTAAGCGTAATGGTCAAATAGTTAAGAAACAATCTGATGTTATGACATGGGATGAATATCTTGTATTTGGCCGAATGGAAGATCAATGGAAACTGAAGGGAATTCTTGCCGATGAGCAGGGTAGTGCGATTTGGGATCAGGAAAATTATGATGAGGATACCACTCAGTACATGCTTGAATGGTATTATTCAAAAAACCGGGCTGCATAGTTGTTTAAACAATTTTCTTGTGACTGTTCACTTTATCATTTTTTCAAGAATTTCGGCCTCGTCATAATCGATGAGAAGGGCCAAGTTCTTGATGTCATGAATCCACTATCTTTTCGAAGAGCGTCTCGGCGTCAATTTATTCAGTCTACTGGGATTGGTGCCGCTTCCCTTGGGTTTCCGGCTATTGTCAGTGCCAAATCTCCAGGCTCAAAACTGAATATTGCTGTAATAGGTGTAGGTGGTCGAGGAGGTGCAAACTTGGCAAGTACGGCAAAGACCGAAAACGTTGTGGCTCTCTGCGATGTGAATTTGCAGAATCTGGATCGTGCAGCATCCAAATACCCTAAGGCTCGTAAATATAAGGACTTTCGTAAGCTTTATGAAAAGGATGGAGATATTGATGCCGTGGTGGTTAGTACCACTGAACACACTCACGCCTTCGCAGTTTTGCCTGCGCTAAAATCTAGAAAACATGTTTATTGTGAGAAGCCTCTGACGCGTGATGTTTATGAGGCGCGTGTCCTCACAGAGGCAGCCAAGGAAGCAGGCGTTGCCACGCAAATGGGTACGCAAATTCACGCAGGAAACAACTATCGGCGCGTTGTAGAAAAAATTCAGTCCGGTGCAATCGGTCCTGTTCGTGAGGCTCACGTATGGGTTGGTCGTGCTTGGGGTTGGCAAAGCCAAGAAGCGGCAAAGCGAAATCGAGATATTGTATGGTCGTTTAAAACTCCAACTGAGATTCAAAAACCACCAGCGAGTTTAGATTGGGACCTTTGGATAGGGCCTGCCCCATATAGGCCTTTTCATTCGGTCTACTTTCCCGGTCCTAAGTGGTATCGCTGGTGGGATTTTGGGAACGGGACCATGTCCGATCTAGGTAGCCACTTTAACGATTTGCCTTTTTGGGCTCTAAAACTCGATGCTCCGAATACTGTTGAGGCTTGGGGGCCACCGCCTCATCACGATATTGCTCCGGCATCAATGTCCGCAAAGTATTCCTATGGTAAGCGTGATGGGATGCCGCCGGTAACACTTACTTGGCACCAAGGGGAGAACAAGCCTAGTATCTGGAAGGAAAAAGGCATTCCGCAATGGGGTAGTGGTATTCTATTCATTGGTGACAAAGGCATGTTGTTGTCGGATTATGGCAAGCATGTCTTGTTGCCGGAAAAAGACTTTAAGGATTATCAATCACCTGA
>Ga0066836_10001459_pt1 | contig 12369 bp, 9 predicted proteins | sample ETNtaG_18_FD_71568 | JGI IMG/M metagenome (GOLD analysis project Ga0066836, IMG submission 71568) | Marine microbial and viral communities from oxygen minimum zone, Eastern Pacific Ocean - ETNP201302SV91 | ecosystem: Environmental > Aquatic > Marine > Oceanic | place: Pacific Ocean: Eastern...
AAGGATCAAGATAGAGTGTATATAAAAAGCTCTGGTGAACCTACCTATCGAGTCCCAGATACAGCATATCATAGGAATAAAATAAATAGAAATTATGATATAATAATTGATGTGTTCGGTGCTGATCATGCTGATACTTATCCTGATGTCCTTATTGCTCTAAAAGCCTTAGGACTAAATACCGATCATATCAGAATACTTTTATACCAATTTGTTACTTTAATAAAAGGTGGTAATAAAATTAAAATGTCTACAAGAAAAGCAAACTATGTTACACTTGATGACCTCATAAAAGAACTAGGTCAAGATGTTGTACGTTATTTTTTTGTTATGCGTAGTATGAATACCCACTTAGATTTTGATTTAGATCTTGCTGCAGACCAATCTGATAAAAACCCTGTGTATTATATACAATATGCTCATGCTAGAATTTGTAATATTATTAAACAATCACAAAATTTAGATTATAACACAAACACTCCTTTTGATCCTTACCTCATTACTGACATTAATGAAATTAGCTTATTAAAACACTTAGTAATGTTCCCAGAAATTATTGATCGTGCTTACAAAAATCTAGAACCACAATATATTGCCAATTTCCTACAAGAATTAGCTGCTAAATTTCATAGATTTTATAATAATTGCAGGGTGATAACAGATGACAAAAACCTTTCCAAAGCGAGAATTAAATTAATTATTTCTGTTAAAATTGTTTTGAAAAATGGCCTGTCGATCCTTGGAATAACTGCGCCAGAAAAAATGTGAAAAACATCTTTTATAGTCTAAATCCATAATTTTTTATTCAATCAGTTTAAAGTTCAGATAATGGTTGTTTAAGTATATAGTTAAATGTCTCAGGTTTGTCTATCTGGATTATCTGCTCATCGACTAATTCTCTTATTTTAAAAACACGAAGAAGATGGTCTCCCGCTTCAAGATTAAGTCTAATAAGACCTACATCCCAATGATGTTCTCCATTTAATTCAAAAATCAATCCTTTTTCTTTAGTTTTAAATTTACATTTGTGTATTGGATTAAGAAAAAAATCAATTTCAATAGCCTTTGAAGGATTGACAAATAATTCGTAATTAAGAGGGGCGTAACCTTTTTTTTGTATCTCAAACTTGTGAAGCCCAGGTATAATTCGTTCATTTCTAATTGGGGAAGACCCTAGGTTGATACCATCTAAATAAATATCCACTTCTGTGGGAATAGTATTTACATCTAGTTTTATTTGGGGATAAAGCTGTGAAACAACAATTATAAAAAGGAGTAATTTTTTAAAATAAAATAACATTATTTATCTGAAAATCCCTTATTTATTGAACTCATATTTATTTCTTCTATATCTAAACGATTGACCCATCCTTCCATTTTAACATATTTATCATTCTTTAATTTGACTTCAATATAGCCAAAATACGCACCTGGTGTAATCCTTTCAACAGACAAAACTTCTCCTTGTTGTAATAAGAACAAGATTTCCGATCCAATATCAGGATTCTTCTTAAATTGTACATTATCTTTGTTTACAATGTAAAGCGGACCTTTCATTTCTTTTGATGGGCCTAATCCCACATCGAGCTTAACTTTGCGGCTATCAGTAAAATCAAGTTGCCTTATAAAAGGTTTAAAAACCATATTGTCACCAGCCACAATCCGCAAATGTTCCGCAAATTTATATTCTCCAGGTATTGCAATCTGAAATAATCCGTTTTCATTTGAATAAGTTGAGTGAATTATATTATCAAAATTCTGTAAAGTAATCTCTACGTTTGCAAGGGTACTATCATTATTTATGAGGAATGTTTTCCCCGAAACAATAAGTTGTCCAATCCTAACCATTTTAGGAGGCAAAACAATACGCCCAAAATGAATTCCTTTAAATCGGACATCAACTTGATCAAAATCTTTCCCCTGCGGTATTATTCTAATCAAATTAGTTTTTTCTTTTGTATCTAATACTCCTTGAGGAACGGAAGTCCGGAATTCATTTGGTGGCTCCTGAAGAATAGAAATAATTGGATTCATTGTGTCTGCGTGGGCAAATACTTTGAAGAGAATATTATTAGGCAAAGCGGCTTCATATTTAATGGGTAATATAATTTGAATTTCACCATACTCATAAGAAACAGAAATTAATGGCTGTTCATTGTTATATATTATATCTGGATATTTAGGTCCTCTAAAAGATGTGCACCCATCTACTATAAGGCACATCATACTAATCATTATTAAATATAAATGCTTGAATGTCTGTTTCATTTTACGCTGTAATTTATACCTTATATAAAATATTTGCAGACCTGTGCTAAAAATTTTTCAAAATATACATTTTACTAATACTTAATCCAACATGGTTACTTTTATAATAGTTAAAATATATTGTATTTTTAGATCAAATTTATACTAACCACTATTATATTTATTTAAATAGATTGAGCCGCCTTAGGTATAAAATCTATTAATTATTTTCAGCTTTTGATAGTATTACCAAATACATTAGATCCTATAGTATAAATTTTTAGAAAAACATTTGGTTAATTTCATATAAATTTGATTATGCAACGAGAAGAAAGCAATCTTATTGAAAAAGTTAAAAATTCTGATCAGACTGCATTCCATCAACTATTTTCTGATTTTTATGATATTCTTTTTCGCTTTGTATTTTATCGCGTACAAGATAGAGATCTGGCTGAAGACATAACCCAGGAAACTTTTTTAAGGGTATGGAATAATCGTAAAACTTTAATTCCTAATAAATCATTTTTTTCACTCATTGCACGAATTGCAACAAATCTTTGTTATGATCATTTTCGTCATATGGATGTACGTAAGAGAAATGAAAAAAATATTCCTAATTTTGGTAAATCTCACTTTGATAATCCCACAACCTTAAACCAAGCAAATATGCTTGAAGAAAAAATCAGAAAACTTGTTAATGAAAAACTACCAGATAGATGTAAATACATCTTCATTTTGAGTCGGATTGAAGGATTATCTAATTCTGAAATAGCTGGAAAACTTAATATTAGTATCAGAACTGTTGAGAATCAAATTTATAGAGCTCTAAAAATTTTAAAAAAATATCTTAAAAATTATTTATGAGTAGGTTTATCTAATCTTACGTTAACTTTATGCAAATATAAAAAAAGTATGCTACAATGAAATTTGACAAAAAAGATCAATTAATATTAGAGGCAAGTCGAAACACTAGTTTCCCGCCAATCCCAGATAAAGATCAAGCCTGGAATCATTTATTACAACAGATCAAAATTGCCGATACAAGTTCTAACTCTAATAAAGCTTCAACTAATCTATCTAATACAATAAATAATAAATGGAGACTCTTTCAACCTAGGTTTAATTATGTAGGGTTTTCAATGGTGTTTTTGATCATAGTATTAATACTTCATAAATCTTATTCCACCACGAATATCTTAACTTCTAATGCTGAACGTCAAACTGTACAATTACCCGATGGCTCAAATATCGTGCTACACTCTGAAAGTAAAATAACATATTATAAAGATTTTAATGATTCACACCGAGAAATAACACTTGAAGGTGAAGCCTATTTTAGTGTTAAAAAAAGCTCTGCACCCTTTATCATAAATACAGATTATGGAATAATCACAGTTTTAGGGACCACATTTAATGTACGCTCACGGGAAGATGGATTTGAAGTAGGAGTAAATAAAGGACAGGTAAATGTCTCAAATAAAATTTGTTCCTTAATTCTAAATTCTGGAGAGATTGTTAGAACCAATTCAATTTTTACCCAAAACAATTTGAAAAATGTTTCTTATGATAATTACCCTGGTTGGATAAATAATAAATTATATTGTCAAAACACTAAACTTGAAGAAGTATGTTCAGAAATTGAACGAACTTTTAATATAACTATCTTGTTTTCTAACCCAAATCTTAAAAATATAAGTGTGACTGGATTAATTGAAATTTCTAATTTGGAAAATGCTTTGGCCACTGTTGCCATATTAACTCAACATGAGTTTAAATTAGAAGGTGACACGTGTACTATCATTTAATATATTAAATCTTTTTCTAAGAGCTACCTTCGCCTTAGGGCTTGGGAGCACAGTACTTATTTCTAACGATTCAATTACATTTGAATATAAAGATGTGCCCTTAAAGGAAGTCCTATCGGCACTTATCAATAATCATAACCTTGTAATTGTTTTCCCAGACACAATATCTGATATCCCAGTATCAGCTGAATGTAATAACTGTACGAAAGTTGAAGCAATTTCATCAATACTATCATCCACAACATTAAATTGGGTAAAAATTGATAAGCAGTTTATTATATCTAGAAAAATCTTACAAAAAAATTTTGGACTATCAGGTAGAGTCATTGATTCCCAATCTAGAGAGCCAATTTATTTTGCAAATATCTATCTAAAAAAGTTAAACATTGGTGATATCTCGAACCGCGATGGTACTTTTTCATTGTCCAATATATCATCACAGTCCTGCTCTTTAACAATTTCTTATATTGGTTACAAAACAGAAAAAATATCTCTTGTTTTTCCAAAAGATGAAAATATTTTTCATGAAATACTTTTAATACCAAAAATTATTACAACAAGTGGAATTTCTATATTAGGCTCAAATCGAGAGTTTATGGAAAAATCAAATAGCCCTGGTCAGTATACTTTCTCCCCCAGACATATATCTACTCTTCCAAATCTTGGAGAAGTTGATATTTTTCGTTCTTTACAGTTTTTACCAGGTGTACAACTTGGTTTAGGTGAGTCATCTGATCTTTATATAAGAGGAGGGGCAGCTGATCAAAACCTCATTATGCTTGATGGAATGGCAATATATCAAATCGGTCATATGTTTGGCTTTATAAGTGGAATTTCTTCTGAAGCAATTAAGGATATTCAAGTTTACAAAGGTAGTATACCAGCACAATATGGTGGTCGAGTTTCCGCTGTTGTTGACCTAACCAGTCGTACGGGTAATAATATGACGCCACATGGAGCTGTTTATGGAAACCTTTTAAGTCAAGGGGTTACTTTAGAGTTACCTCTTTTTAATAAAGGTAGCTGGATTATGAACTTTCGTAAATCAAATCCATTTCAAAATTATTCAGGTATTTATGAATCTATTCAAGATTTTATAACTGGTGATGATAAATTTAATCTCCTTTCCCAATCTGCTAATGATGATGATACTCAAGATGCATTTTATAATATAAGCTCAACCTATCAAGATTTAGTTAGTCGCATTACAGTATTAGCCAACCCCAGAAATCGAATTAATTTTACATATATAAGTGGTATTGATTCAGTTTTAGAGGATCGGGAATATTATGGATTTAATTCTATACTCGGACTCGATACAATTTATATAAAAGAAAAAACCGAATTGCAACACCAAGGGTCAGTAATTAATTGGTATTCTAAATGGAACCACAATTATAATTCACATTTTTCAATATCCAATTATATTTATTCCAATAACTATTATTCAAAACATTCTACACTATTATCTGATGACATTTCAGCAATTATTGGAAATACTAATATGAATAATTCATTTTCTGCAAAATCAATACGCTTCAATCAAAAATATAATGGGTTTCTCAATCATACCCTAAACAGTGGCATTGAACAGAATTATTTTTCTATTAATATTAAAAATAATAATACTGATGGTTTATCAACTAACACATCTCATATAAACCAATTAGGTTTTATGTATTCTTTTTTTATACAAGATCAATGGAAATACAATTCTAAATGGGAAATTCATTCTGGTTATAGATTTTCTTTTTTTGGAGAAAGAGATGAATATTATATAGAACCACGGTTTGCGTTAAAATATGAAATTATTTCAGGAGTTTCTTTAGAAACATCTATAGGTAAACACCACCAATTTACACATCGTTTTTCTAATTTTAACAATAATAGATGGACACGAAATATTTGGATTATAACATCTGATGAAATCCCAAACCTCGAGTCAATGAATTATGATGTTGGATTAAACTGGATCTCAGATAATATGAATTTTTCAATTAATGGTTATGCTCGTGAATTAAGCAAAATTTTATTCTTTCAAGATTCCTTCCTAGCCACTTTTGACAAAGAATTAATAGAAAAAAATATAATCCCAGGGACTGGTACAGTAAAAGGTATTGAATTATTGTTTAGAAAAAATAATGGCCTGATTTCAGGATGGGTTACATATCAATTAAACAAAACAAATTACACCTTTTCTTCACTGAATAATGGAAATTCTTTTTTTGCCGATCATAATAAAATGCATGAGTTTAAATCAGTTGCGATCACCGATATATTTAATATAAACCTAACCGCAGTCTGGTCTTTTTCTTCTGGTGGATACTATACCAGTGAGGAAGATTTATATGTCGAACCTGGGACTGGATATGAAATATTAATTATAAGAAATCAAAATACCAAAGAGCTAAACCCAACACATCATCTCGATATTAGTATTTCAAAAACTATGGATTTCAAACCAACTATTATTGACCTAGGGTGTTCAATTTATAATGTATATGATAAAAAAAACATAAGCCATAAAAGAGTTAACCCATATACATCTGAAATTTCTATAAAAGATGTGGCGATGTTTGGTATAACTCCTACTATATTTATGAAAATTAGTTTTTAGATTATAAAAAAAAACAAGATTAATGGGGAAAATAAGATTTTAACCGCATTATTTTGAAATTATCCTTAGATTTAAGTGTAAAAATTTTGTGATTTAAAAAATGAAAAAACTTACAATATTGATATTCTTTATTGTATTTAGTTGTGCCCATAACAAGCCCTCTGGTGTAAATGAAAGTAAAACAGATTATACTTTAATCTTTAATCAATACGGGAATACACATTTTTTTGGAATGGGAAGCGGCTCAGGTGCTACAGAACAAATAGCTATCAAGATTGCTAAAGCTAAAGCCCTGGGGGAATTAGCTTCTAATGTTAAAGTTACGGTCATGTCTAAAGTGGAGATGATCTCAGTATCAGAAGAAAGTGAAACTAGCTTTTCCATGAATGAGACACTAAAACAGCAAGTAATTTCTATAGGCAATGCCACTGTGAGATCGCCTGAGTATGAAATATTAGATTTAAGCAGTGAACGTGGATCTTTTCAGGTAGAAGTATTGGCAAAAAAGAATAAAAAAGAACATTTTCTCACAGCTGCTCGAGATTTGGATCTGGATGGTGGTGATGAATTATTTGATATGATAATGAACAAGGTTGATTAGATTTGTTTTTCTTGCTCTTTAAGATTAGAACTCCACAATAATATGAAATCATATTTTCAGAAAATCCTATTTATTTGTATGGTAAACCTGACATTTACTTCAATGACCTTTTCTCAAAATATAGGCTCAGAATGGATCAATGTAAGGGGAATGAGTAATCAACAAATCGAAAGATTGATGAGTGAGAAAATTCCTTCTCTCAAGACCTATGCTCCTGAAGTGCTTGAAAAAGCTATGAAATCAATGAATATACTCAAAACGGCTCTATATTTAATTCTCAAGACATATTAGGATTATTTAAGGCCAATGCGGGTTCAGGCAATATCCTTTATGACCATTCTGGGAATGCTAATCATGGCACTATCCATGGTGCTACTTGGAGTTTAGATACTCCATAAACTACAGGAACACAGTTAAGATTTGCTAGCACATGATTTCTATATTATAAATTAGAACTTATAGGAATTAAGTGGAGGCGGGGAGAATCGAACTCCCGTCCAAAATAGAGTGATGAAAAACATCTACGTGCTTAGTCTTCCGATTCTTTTCTCATTTGATAATGTTTTCGGAGACAAAAACAATATCAAACCAGCTTGCTTACATTTTATCTCAAATTCGCAAGCTTATTTGAGACTAGCCTATGTGAATGACGTTTCTAACTTAGACCATAGACGAATCTAAATCGAAACGAGCTGCTAGACTTAAGCTGCAGCCATATAGCCGTAATCGGCATTTATTGATTGTGACAGAAGTTTATGGAGAGACTGTCATTCTCCGCATGCAGTTTAACATTTCTCATATCTTGTCGATACCGATCGCCCCCAATTTTCAAAAAACTTACTATAAACAGAAAAGGCTTCTAGCGCCAACCTGAAGCCTTTTCAAAAAGTTGAATTATTTATCTATCAACTTCAATATATCTGTCATCACCTTTCATCATAAATCTTCTTTTGAAAAAAATTCATTAAAAAGAGACTCGTGATTATAGATAAAGTTAAAAACTCCAAGCAACCGTAATTATTAAAATTTTTCTAATTAAAATCAATTTTAATTAAAAGATTATTTGAAGTATCTGTACCACTTTTGTGGGGTAATGGGTAGGTTTGGATAATAAAAGGAATTTTGGTAAACTAGTTTAAGTAAAGGAGTTATTTTGATACTCGAAACATTATTTACAATGGCACTCTTTATTACTGGTGGATATGTAATAGATACAAGACTCGGATTACATCGTTACAACAATGAAGATTACAAGGAAATTTCCCTTTTAAGGAACAAAGATTCAATTTATAAGCATTGTATTAGACATTCTCGATTAGAAAATATTAAAAAAATTAAATCCTATCGTAGTAATGTAGATAACGGAGGAATGGTTACCAAATATAAAATACATGATCCGTATCCCCATCAGGATACTCCCGGACAAGATACTTTTAATAGTCAAAGGATCAATCACTAAATAGTTATTATAAAAAATTCAAATCACACTAAAAAAATCCAACTTTATAGGGTCTTTTTTTCGGGATGATAGATAGATTTGGATAGAAAAACAGAAACTAACTCATGTGAGCAAGATATTCTATTATAAACGTAAGCCCGAAAAAATAGTAAATTATTTATTATTTTATTAATATAAGATATGTCAAAATTCTCAATATTAATTGAACTTTGGGATTTTCTGAAAGTTCGAAAAAAATGGTGGCTAGCACCAGTTATAATTTTTCTATTCTTGTTTGGATTTTTAATAGTATTGACTGAGGGAACAGCGATCGCTCCTTTTATTTATACTCTTTTTTAAAAAATAACACTTTTTATCATAATGTAATCTATAGTAGTCTTTCAATTTTCTATGAATGGAGATTCCTTTTCTAAATCAACAAACATTTTTGAGCGTAATCCTAATCTGAGCATTGTAATTATTGTAGCATGTATAATTATTCTACTTGACATATCCCTGACAAATATAAATAGAATTATATTAAACTATGGATGGTCAGAAAAAAATGAAATTGTCCAAAAACATAAAACTTATCACCATGCATTTAAAAAGTTGAAAAAGGCGCGTCTTTATAATCGTAATCTCTTTACCAACTCATTGGGCTTTAAGGATAATTCAAACCGCAAAATAAGTCTCAGGACAGATAACCATAGAATTTTATTTATGGGTGATTCGTTTACAGAGGGAGTTTATCTAGATTATGAAAATACATTTGTCGGCATAATTGATTCTGCTTTTAGTCGGGATTCATTAGAAGTATTAAATGGCGGTAGATCTGGTTATAGTCCCATTATATATTGGAAAAAAACTGAATTTTTTATTGATAGCGCGGGGTTAATGTTTGATGAGTTAATAGTTTTTCTAGATTGGTCTGATTGGAAAGAGGAAATACAAGTATATACTCTTAGTGATGATTCTCTCTCAGTTATCAGCAAATACCAACAAAAAAACCAATCTTCCCAACCAACTGAGATTTCCATCCAAACAGTAAAAAAAATTATTTATAAGAATACAACTGTAATCTATTATTTTCTCAATTTACTATACGATAATCTTGGACTCCAAAAAGATAAAATGACTAATAAGTCATTGACGCCTAAAGCACAGTGGGAGATGTTTTTACAGGATTGGGAAGAGCAAATATTATTAGATTATTCTGTGGATAAGGAATTTATAAATGGTTGCAGGCTAATGAAAAAACGCATGAATAATCTATTACTCTTAACAAAAAATAATAAAATCAATTTAAGTATTGCCATCTATCCGACAGCAGGACAAGCATATGGTATCCCTCATAATATCTGGGTTGAAATTTGGGAGGAATGGTCTAGAAAAAATAATTTAAAAATGTATAATTTTTTTGCCACTTTCAATCAAATTAAAAAAGAAAAAAATCTGAGTTCGTACGATGCTTTAAGGCGTTTTTATTTTACCAATGATATACATTTCAATAAAATGGGAAATAGAGTAATTGCAAATAGCTTCATAGATCAATACCACAATTAAGTCTTAGTTACTAAATATGTTATTTGTGACGGGCTTATCATTCCTTTAAATAAATTTAAAAAACCCTTTATAATATATATAAATTCTACCTTTGAGAATTGTAATTGACAAAATGAGTATTTATTATAGATACAAACAGATTTTATTACTGGTATTATTAATCAATAAAGGATTCAGCCAAACTGACTCCCTTGTATTAACTATTAGTGAAAATGATAGCATAATTTTTACTTCATATCCAAAGCAGCTACACTTTTATGCTCGCAATATTCAAGGTGATGATTGTACATTCGAAATAACAGGCATAAAAACCGAGTCTACAGATGATGTTTTATTAGAAATATATAAAGACGGTGAAATATTATCTGATTACCTATTATCTGATAATTCTTTTTCATTAACCACCACCATAGACGCCGGGCTTTATCTTTATGATTTATTGTTTTATTTACCTGATGGGAATGGTGGTTGGAGTCAACTTTACAATATTGAAGATGTGGTGTGTGGTGATGCATACCTAATAACAGGACAGTCTAATGCTGTTGCATGGGTATATGGAGATGGTAATGAAATGGCCAATACGTTCGTGCGCAGTGCTGGACTTGCTATTAATGAATCAGATATGAATATTAATCCTGAATTTGGGATTGGAAATGTGACCTCTCCTGATTCTAATGCTTATATTGGTGTTTTAGGTTTAGTAATGGCTAATGAAATTGTAAACTCTCAGGGAATTCCTGTTTTCATCCTTAATACTGCTGTAAATTGGACAAATATCGAAGAACATCAAAGAGACGATAGTAATCCGTATGATATTTCTACTATTTATGGTAATACATTATGGCACACGCGCGCAGTAGAATTACAAGACAAAATACGTGCAATAATTTGGTATCAAGGAGAACGAGATGCCTATACTCCATATGATGATTATTTAGACCTTATGACACAATTATCTGATGATTGGTTAGAAGATTACCCTAATATTGAAGGTATATACAATTTTCAGCCTCGGCGATGTTGTAATTGGCATTTAGATTTTCCACCAATGTTAGAAGTCCATCGCCAACTACCCGACCTGCTCCCTATGGTAAAAGGTAATATGAGTAGTACTGCTATAGAGAGTTATGATGCTTGGCATTTTAATCTTGCTGGCTATACAAGCCTAGGTGTAAATGTAGCACGTTTAGTTAAACGCGATATATATTTACATGATTTTGATCATAATATTGAGGCTCCAAATCCAAAAATAATAAGATGGATCGATGCTGATAAAATTGGGATTGATTTTGGTGAAAGTGGAGAGGGCCTAACTTTTGAACAAGGTGCAGAAGAATATCTTTCTCTCTCTGATTCCACTATTAATTACAATTTAGATATCGTTGATTCGATGATAACTATTACTACTGATTGCCTAGATGATATTGACTGGATTTCATTTAACCATGACTATCAGACTAATGGCCCTTGGCTTATAAATAATCTCGGTATTGGTAGTTTTACTTGGCTTGAGCTACCAGTTCATCCAAGTAGACCTTTATATGTCACGGAAAATGGATCTGATGAAAATGGATGTGGTTCAAGTACAAATCCTGTCCGTACAATTCAAAAAGCAATAGAGCTTGCAGATGAAGCAGATACAATATTTGTATCGGAAGGAATCTATAATGGTCCTATAAATTTTCTTGGTAAAAATATCATAATAAAAGGCGAAGATAATGAGACAACATTAATAGATGGACAAGGAGAAACAATCTGTGTTGAAATATCCACAGGTGAAGATTCCACAGCTACATTAGAAAATTTCACTATAACTAATGGCGCTTCAAATACTGTCGGAGGTGGCATTTATTGTAGCAATTCAAGTATTAAATTGAAAAACTTAATTATTAGAAATAACTCCACAAATGCAAATGGGGGTGGAATTTTCATTGATAATTCTTCATTTGTAAAATTAGAAAATGTATTGGTTGATTCAAATACAGCTTATACAAATGGCGGTGGAATTGCTATATCTGATAATTCTACTCTAAATATTATAAACTCTAATATTACAGGAAATAGTACTAACATAAATGGCGGTGGAATTGCTATA
>Ga0066836_10001460_pt1 | contig 12368 bp, 18 predicted proteins | sample ETNtaG_18_FD_71568 | JGI IMG/M metagenome (GOLD analysis project Ga0066836, IMG submission 71568) | Marine microbial and viral communities from oxygen minimum zone, Eastern Pacific Ocean - ETNP201302SV91 | ecosystem: Environmental > Aquatic > Marine > Oceanic | place: Pacific Ocean: Eastern...
AACCATTTTCTGATTAATTGCTGCAAGATAAATGGGGATTTCTTTTCTTATCGGCTTTGTTAGTAATGAAAAATCTTTCAATGAGAAAATCTTACCTGAATAATTTATTTTTTTACCTTGTAATGCTAAACGTATTATTTCGACATACTCTCTCATTCTCTGAACGGGGGAATCAAAAGAATTTCCATGAAAATTTTCTACAATTGACATGCTACTTGTACCTAATCCCAGTATAAGTCTGCCATCGGAGAGAGTATCTACAGTAGATGCCCCCATTGCAATTAAGCTTGGACTTCTAGAATAGATGTTTATGATTGAAGAACCAATTTTTGAGAATTTATTTTCTTTTGATGCAAGCCCTAACATAGAAAAATTTTCCATTCCCCATGTTTCTGGAATCCATAAAACCTCCGGTTTAATTTCATTTAATTTTTGAGAGCATTTTAAAACCTCTCCAATTGAAAGTAATGAGCCTAAACTATATGATATTCTTTCCATTTCAATACTTGAAATATTTGGAATATTTTTTTGATTTTATTTCTTTTGAACATTCTTCTATATCTTTGTGAGAATCTATAGAAAACCATAGAACATTCTTGAATTTTATCGTCTCTAATTTCCTATTTTTTGCCATTTTTGGAAAAACTGTCCCTTCTAAACTTCCTTTTTTTGGAATTAATTTTTCAATATTTTTTGAAAGATGGTAAATTCCTGGATTCATCCATACATTCATCACATCTTTTTTCTCATTAAATTTTATAATTTTATTATTTTTTATATTCATGGTCCCAAATTTTGTCTTTAGTTCGTTAGCAGCAATGGTATTTGCTTTTTTCATAATTTTTCTTAAATTTATGTTTGTGACAATATCTCCATTCAATACAAGAAATGATTCTTCACTGACATGTTTTAATGCTTTTTTAACTGCACCTCCTGTGCCCAACGGGGTTTTTTCAATAGAAAATATTATTCTACATCCAAAATTTTTCTTTTGTTTAAGAAACTTTTCTATATGATTTGATTTGTATCCGCTTGAAATAATAATTTCATTTATCCCATATTTTTTAAGATATTTGATACTTCGTTCAATTAATGGTTTATTGTTAATTAGGATTAATGGTTTTGGGATTTTATCTGTAATTGGTCGTAGTCTTTTTCCTCTTCCTCCTGCTAAAATTATTGCTTTCATGCTAATTACTAATTTTTTCTATTTTTTAACTTATGTTAAACTATATGATCATCTCAAAGGCAGTCAGACCAAAGAAATATCCTACCAATACCATTGTAATTCCCCATCCACATGAACCTAATATTGTATATGTTAGAAATTTTCTAATACTCATTTTTAGCAATCCTGCAGGAATTGATATCATTTCTCTAAATACTGGTACCATTCTTCCAAATAACACGGCCTTATCTCCATATTTCTCAAACCATCTTTCAACCTTTTCTAATTTTTTTTCAGAAACTCTAACTTTACTAAGATATTTCAATAATGCTGTCCTTCCTAACTTTAATGCTATTAAATAAATCACTGTAGACCCAATTGATGCTCCCAATCCACCAACAATTCCTAGCAACACAGCTTCTACAACACTTAATCCATTCTGTGAAGCAATAAATCCTGCAGTTGGAAATACTGCCATTGTAGGAATTGGCGGAATTACTGTTTCAATTAACGCCGCAATAAAGACTCCTATATACAAATATTCGGAAAGTAGATCTGCAATCCATTGAATTAATACTTGTAGCTCACTCATTATCTTTTTTCTCAGTTATGTAGTAATGTAATTCTGTGTAACATTCTTTGCAATATTCTTCAAATTTCGTATGTTCGCAATCATAACCTTTACTAGTATTTTGTCCACATTTTTCACAGCTAGGCATGTAAAATCTAATTTGATGACTTCTTTATCTTTATTGCACCTAATACAATCTGTACAATTCCCGGAATGAATAACATTGCAGGATTTCGCTCAGTTCCTTCTGGAGCTGGAGTGCCTACTAACGCAATCCCTCCTATCAATATCAAAACTCCTGAAATGACAATCATTCCTCCCAATCCTTTTGATGATTCTTTTAATGATATGAAGAATGCAATTATTGGTAAAATTATTGCAGGTCCTCCTAGGCCCATTCCTCTTTGCATATCATTTAATGGTAAAAATCCGTCATTTTTTTCTCCGTCACTCCCCATACTTGCTGCAACATCAGCTCCATACAACACCAGCAATCCAATAGCAATTCCTGTAATTACTAGTGATGCTGTTAGAGCCATATTAATTTTTGAAATCATGTGTTAATAAACTATTTTGATAATTTTTGAACTAGTACTAGGTTTGTTTTGGTTCAATTACCAAATTCTTCTTTAGATCTTTGACTTGCTGCAACAATTTTTCAATTCCTAGATTTTTATTATCAACAATATTGATGTGCCCGATTTTTCTTTGAGGTTTTGATTCTAATTTTCCATACATTTTCAAAAAAACATTCGTCTCATTAGGGCAAAGTATGTTGTACTCTCCTTTGAATGTATGAGGGCCTAAAATATTGTACATTATTGTAGGAGATTTAATCGTCGTATCTCCCAATTTCATTCCTAAGATTGCTCTTAAATGTAACTCGAACTGAGAAATATTGCTTGATTGTAAGGTGTGATGTCCGGAGTTATGCACTCGTGGTGCAATTTCATTTATCAGAATTTTATTGTCTTGTGTAACAAACATCTCAATTCCAAATACCCCTGCGCCCTGCAATACTTTCATAGTATTATGTGCCACATCTTGTGCTTCTTTCTTTATATTTTCAGAAACACGTCCTGGTGCAATTGTCAATCTTAAAATATTATTTTCATGAATGTTTTCTACAACAGGGTATGCAGTGATTTCTCCTTGAGTATTCCTTGCGGCTATCACTGAAACTTCTTTTTGAAAATCAATAAATTTTTCCACCATTAGAGTTTTCCCTTTAAACAAATCTAATGCATCATCAACATCATCTTTGGAATTTATTTTATAATTACCTCTTCCATCATATGCGTCTCGTCTGGTTTTTAATAATAATGGCAGCCCTAATCGCTCAATCATCAAATCTAATTCTTCTCTAGTGTCTATTTTCTCAAATTCGGCCACAGGAATATTATTTTCTTTTAAAAATTGTTTTTGAAGGAATTTGTCTTGAATAATTCTTAATGTATCTGGAGAGGGATTGATTTCCGTATGCTCTTCTAATTTCTTTAATACGATACTATTTCCTGACTCAATTTCATATGTAATGATATCTGACAATTCAGATAATTTTTTTATAGATTCTTCATCTTTAAAATCCGCAATAATCTGTTCTGCTCCAACTTTGGCTGCAGGACAATTCTCGGTAGGATCCAAAACAATTATTTTTGATATTTCATTTTTCATGTTTTGAGCTGCTTCTGTAAGCATCATTCCTAATTGTCCTCCTCCTATAATGCCAAGAATTTTACTCATAACGACAAACAAATTTTGTAATACTAATAGTTTGGCAAAAAACTTTCATTGAAATTGTTTAAAAATAGCAAAGTGATTGAAAAATTATTGACAACAAAAAAACCACTTGTTGGAATAATTATGGGGTCCAGTTCGGATAGCCGAATCATGCATGGCGCTGCTGAGATATTAGACTCATTTTCTATATCACATGAAGATCAAATCATATCTGCACACCGTACCCCTGAACGTTTAGATGAATATGCAAAACATGCTGAAAAAAATAAATTTAAAGTCATAATTGCAGGGGCAGGTGGGGCTGCACATCTTCCAGGAATGATTGCATCTCATACTACAATCCCTGTTATCGGAGTTCCAATAATGGTGTATAATGATAAACAGATGAAAAAAACTGATAAAAACAAATACTCTGCATTTGGAGGTCTTGATTCGTTGTTATCTATATCAGAAATGCCTACGGGATCCCCCGTTGTAGCGGTAGGAATCAATAAAGCGTCAAATGCGGGAATTTATGCATTAAAAATATTAGGTAATTCGTATCCTGAAATTAAAACAAAATTAAAAAAACACAAATTTGATCAATACACTTCTGTTTTAAAAGAATCAGAAGAATTAAAAAAATTAGGTTTGTCCAAATTTGTAAAAAAGAAATTTCGTTAAGATATTACTTCAAAATCAATGTTTTTTTCATTTAAATGGTTAATTAATTCATTTGACTGATTCTGATCTTCTGTTTCTAGACTTATGGTTACTCCTGCAGACCCAGCACTAACATTTGTACTCAAACGGTCGTGAATAATTTCAACAATATTTACATTAATCGAAGATATTTCATCCACTAGCTCCTTTAATGCCCCTGGTTTATCTTTTAATAAGATTGAAATTTTCAACATTCTTCCCATATCTGACAAACCTTTTGTAACTATTTGTCCTAATAGATACATGTCAATATTCCCTCCACATAAAATTGGAACAACATTTTTTCCTGATTTAGGCTTATGTTTCAAAATATATGCTAATGCTGCTGCTCCTGCAGGTTCAACGACAGCTTTTGAACGCTCCATTAACAAAAACATTGCATTAATTATATCACTATCCTCCACTGTAACAATTTCATCTATCTTTTCTTTTATTATACCAAAAGTTAGTTTTCCAGGAGTTTTAACCGAAATTCCATCAGCAATTGTCATTTTTCCCTCTACTGTTTGCAGTGAATTATTTTCTACTGATTGTTTCATTGCAGGGTATGCACTAGATTCCACTCCAATAATTTTTACATGTGGGGTTTTTTCTTTAACTGCAGTTATTATTCCTGCAGCTAAGCCTCCACCTCCAATTGGAACATAGATTTCGTCCACATTTGGTAATTCATCAAGAATTTCCAATCCAATAACTCCTTGGCCAGCAATAACATGGTGATCATCAAAAGCATGAATTATTGTAGAACCGGTCTTACTTGCAATTTTTTGAGCATGTGCCCAAGATTCATCATACGTTGTTCCTTCTAAAACTATGTTTGCACCATACCCTCGTGTAGCTGCAACTTTTGCAGGGGATGCAGTTTTTGGCATTACGATTGTACACGGAATATTTTCAATTTTTGATGCAAGTGCCACCCCTTGAGAATGATTTCCTGCAGATGCTGCAACCACTCCTTTCTTTTTTTCCTCATTGTTCAAAGATTTAATCTTATAATATGCCCCACGAATTTTAAAAGAGCCAGTTTTTTGTTCGTATTCATTTTTTAGATAAACATTTGCACCACAAATTTTACTAAATGTATCAGAAAATTCTAAATTTGTTTTTCGAATTACATCACTTTGAGTTTCTTGGGCTTTCACAATATCATTGTAAACTATTGTCATGGAATTGTTGCACATTCAATACATAATTAAATTGTATGAAATAGTTATTTTGAAAATTCCTAGTGTTTCATGCCTAAAATTCAATAAATATCTAAATAGTTGCGATCTTGAGATAAAACATTAGTCAAGAGGGTGCACTCCCCAAGGCGTTAGCCTAGTACCCCTTGATTAAGAATTATTCTTAATTATTTTAAGAATGTTGATGATTTCATTTTTGATACAATCTTTATCTTGTAACGTCATTGTTTTTTCATCCACCAATCCTTGTTTTGCATCATTTTCTATAACTTCTAAATCAATATTACAAAGACAACCTTCTTCACCATTAACGAGTTTTTGTTCGTCTATGATTGTAGGGGAGGTATGAAATGTTTCTAATAACAATTCGTCTAATTTTTTGAATAATTCATTTTTTTGTTCTTTGATATCTACTATTTCTGGACGTGATTCGTCAATCATTTTTTTTATTTTCTCAGATAGATCTTCATCATTGTAAAATAATTCAAATAATTCTTGTTTAGGCATATCTTTAAAACCCAAAACATTGAGTTTTTCAATTATTAATCTATCACTTTCATCTTCATATTTTGATTCAGAGTCTCCTGTATGATCAATTAAATTTGAAAGCTGTTTTTGCAAATCAAGTACTTTTTGGACAGGTTTATAATATAATTGAACGCGGTATTGTAATGAGACATGTAATGAAATAATATAATTACTAAATTTAATTTCTGATTTTATAAAAATCCGTCTTAAATCTTCATCACTAGAATATGTTATTCCTTGCGAATTCCAATTTGCTATTTTTGTAAAATCTGAAAAAAAATTTTCTACATTAGCTATATCAAATGATTCAATTTGTTTTGTGGTGCTATCTCCCAACATCACATCACATATTGCATTTTTTGTTACATCTCTAATTCTTGAGAGAAATTCTTCCTGAATTTGATTATTAATGAAATTTAATTCTGAAAAATATTCATTTTTTGTAGGATTTCCTATTCTCATATGGTTGATTTGATATACTTCCTTAAATTCTATCATTTATGGAAAACATTTCAGAAAATATATGTAAATTAAAACATGAGTTTGTGAATTTGTATGATGGGCATAGTCACACTATGGAGGTATTACCAAATACTCCTTCTACTGCAATCCCCATAAACGATACACATCTTTCGTTATTACATAAATTTCTTAAAAATAATCCAATTTATTCAAATCAAATTTCTAAGACCATGTTAGAAATGGAATGCACCATATTCGAAGGGGATTTGAATAATTATTGGATTGACAGTATAAAACATGATGCCAGTTATGCTCCTTTTTATCCCACTTGGCTTTTATCTGCATTTAGTCTGTCTATTGAAGCACAAAATCTAGGTTTTGAACAGATTGTGGATATAGGTTCAGGGGACGGGCGCATTGCATATTGTGGAAAAGTTTCAGGATTGAACACATTATCTATTGAAATTGATGAAAATTTAGTACACATGCAAGAACATCTTTCTGAAAAAACAAACATAAAATTTAATCCAATTTGCCAGGATGCAACACTTTACAATTTTAATAATTTGCCTGATAAAAAATCAATTTTTGTGATTGGAGGGGTTCCTGAAATTGGAGATGTCTTAGCTGACTCTATAATAAAAAATGTGTTAGAAATCCCTAGATTATCAGATTCATCATTTGTTCTTACAGGAAGCCATTCTCATCGTAAATTCTCGAGAGATCCTGCTAATTTTGGATGGGGGAGAACAGTCAAAAAATTCGAATTAAGCATAATTTCCACAATTTCCCTCCCGACATATTGGACCATGGAACAAGAATTTGAGACACCATATGTTTTTACAAAAAAAGGATAAAACACAGTAATTTTTTAACAAATTGGCTTATGTCAGATAATGAAAATTCAGAAATTCCTACAGAATTGAAACAAGAGGATACAGGTGAAAAAGGAAGTATGATAGATCTAATGCTTGGAAAAAGTAATGAAAAGACCATCGATTCAGAAACAATGATTCAGGAAACTCAAAAAAGAATATGGAGTTCATTAAAGAAAGGAATTGAATATGCTGCAACTGTGGATAGATCCGATGCATATCTTAGAAAACATGTACATGAAAAACAAAAGATGGTTGTGATGTATGTAGATCTAGTTGGATCAACAGACATCACATTGACACTTCCTGAAGAAAAAGTTGCAATTATTATTAGTTCATTTGCACAAGAGATGGCATTCGCGATAAAAGCACATGATGGGTTTGTTTTAAAATTTGTAGGGGATGCCGTAATAGGATATTTTGTACACACTAGTGAATTGATGGCAGCAGATAATGCAGTAAGTTGTGCAAAATCTATGTTAAGAATAATTGAAGAAGGAATAAATCCAATTTTGAATCAATATGATTATCCAGATTTATTTGTCAAGATTGGAGTTGATTTTGGAGCTAATATGATTGTGAGATATGGTTCGGATCCTGAAAAATCACACGTCGATATTTTAGGACCTGCAATGAATATAGCTGCAAAAATCCAAGGTAAGGCTAAACCACAAGAAATATTGATTGGGAAAGACGTCTATACGCGCATACACCCATCAGTCCAAAAAGAATTTTTAAAAAAATCTTGGAATGAAGGAGAATGGAAGTATCATAGCAAGGAAACAGGAGAATTATACCCTGTATATCAAAATGTAAAACCAAATATTAAACAGTGAATCTGCCAGGACACTCTACATGTTCATAGTGGTGCTCAGTAAATTTTTCATTAACAACATACATCACAATCTTGTGTAATTCTACATCATGAATTACTTTCTCGCATTTGAGACATCTTTTTACTTTATCTTGGTACATGAAACATTCAAAATTTGTGATCGCTATAAGGATCTGCGATCAGAATAATATGACAAAAAATTGACGTTTATTCACAATTTGAGCGTAAACATAGTATACGAATGCTAAAATATTGTGCAAAAATCAATTAACATATGGACGCAGGATTCTTTAAAGAAAGAAAAACAGTCTCCAATCCTATTGATTCAAACTTAGGAGATGAGACTATTCGCTATCCGCCAAAGAGTAACCCTCCAACTGGATTCTCAGGAATTAATGAAATTCGAGAAAAATTTAACAAAAGAAATGCATCAATGATGCCAAATCTTGATGATTTCAATCAAATGTTTCGTCAATATGCAAATGGCTTGTTGAATGCTAAAGATTCAGTCTTTCCGCCTGGCCACCCCCTATACAATAGAGAAAAATCAGTTTCTTTAATGAAAGAAGCAAATGATAAGCTATTGAAAGAGAATTTAGAGTTAAAAAAACAATTAGATTCTAAAGAAAAAGGCAACTTCCAGTCTAAATTTTAATGAATTCAAGATTTTAGAAAATATTCACTACCTCTATTGTAAGATTAGGCCTCTTTATTCAAAGTACCTAACTAACGATTTATCTAAAAAGCTCTTCTATTTTTTTTCGGCTACCTTTGAAGAAAAATATGCTGCCCACGCCAAATAATGCAGTTGGGACTGCCAAGTATAGCAAATCTAGAATTGGGTCTCCACACATACTATCTTTCACAATAACTAGTATTTGAAACTAGATATCATTGCAATCCTAGAAAATTCTTCTAAAAATCTTAATTTTTCTGGTTCCTTGTATTTAATCTATAAAATTATGGATTTACTTCGACCATTGTTTCAGTACGGTCTACACCAGGAATTTTTTGGATCTCTGTTGTGATATCCTTAATCTGAGATAATTCTTCAACATTTATTATTGCCACCGCATCAAATTGCCCGCTGACAGGAAATGATTCTGCAATATAGTTAACTTTTCTTAATCGTGCAGCTATCAATTTTTTGGGAGATTTAACAAGAATTACTGCCCTTACCATCCTAAATCTACCTCCACTTCAATCAACGTTTCAGTGTCAACAATTTCTTTAACATTTTTTAAATCAATCACAACATTATTGATTTCTTCAATGGATGAATTCAAAATGACAGCTATATCTGCACGTCCTGTAACCACCATGATATCTTTTGAAATTTTTCGTTTCTTTTTTAATACTTGAACAACTTTATCTACAGTGCCTGGACTAACAGTTATCATACACAAGGCTTTCATGAATTAAACATACAATTCTATGTGAAAAGGATTTCTAATCAGAACTTGCTTCTTGGGATCTAGCTTCTTCCAAATATGCACGTCTTTCCTCCATTTCCGACTCTCTATCGATGGTTAAATCATCATCTACTATTACAATTCCAGAGTCATCAGGCTCAGATTTATTTTGCTTTGTTGTCTTTTTAGCAGCTTTTTTTGTTGTCTTTTTAGCAGCTTTTTTTGTTGTCTTTTTAGCAGCTTTTTTTGTTGTTTTCTTTTTTTCTACCAAGTGTTTCGAAGAAAATCAGAATATCATCTTATTAAATATTTCATTATTCGTTATAATGAAACACTAGGAAATATTTAAAATGCCGAGGGGGTGATTTGAACTCCCGACAGCCACGTCTTCAGCGTGGTGCTCTCCCAGGCTGAGCTACCTCGGCATGATGAATTTGAAAATTAAATGAAATTAAAGCTATCTTTTCAGTGTTTCCAAACAATATCTGATATGTTTTTTCTATGATTCACGATACGTGCTAAAATGAACATTAGATCCGACACTCTATTAAGATAAATCCCTGCTAGTTTGTTAATCTCTTCATTTCTTAACAGTGAAACTACATGAGTTTCAGCACGACGAGAGACAGTACGAGATAAATGCAGAATCGATGCCAACAAATCCCCTCCTGGCAAGATAAAACTTGTTAGTTCAGGCAATTGCGGTTCTAATAAATCAATTTTATCTTCTAGGAATGTAATCATTTTTTCGGTGGTTCTAATTTCTTTATTTGCTAAATCAGGATTTGCAAGATCAGACCCAACTATGAATAAATCATTTTGTATTTTAATTAAAATTTCTTTAATTTCTTCATCTAATTCTAGTGAGAGTGCAACTCCAAGTGATGAATTAAGTTCATCAACTGCACCATATGACATTATTCGATCATGAGACTTCCATACTCTTGAATTGTCAAATAGAGACGTCTTTCCTTCATCCCCTGTTTTGGTATATATTTTCATAAAAAATCGAGTAGGGTATTGCTATTAAGGGTAATGTTATTTTTACATACATTCACATCATAACTCTATTAGAGATAAGTTGTTTGAGGGTTATTTTCCAAATATCTAATTATTTAGAAAATAAACTAAGTGATGGCAAAAGTCATAGTGAATTATTTCTCGAAATTTGAAATTAACTTATTAAATGGAATCAAATTATGCAGATATGATTTCTGAATTCTTTTTTCAAATAGCAGGATTAAAAAAATTACCTCGTTCTGGATGGAAAATTAAGGTGGGATTAGATAATTCTGAATCTGTTGCAGAGCATTCCTATATGATGTCGGTCATGGCAATGGTATTATCTGATTTAAAATCCCTAGATTCTGAAAAAGTAATCAAAATGTCTATTTTACATGATTGGGCAGAATCAAAAATCGGGGATTTTATGCCAGACGAGATAGGTTCTGATAAAAAATCAGAATTAGAAAACTATGCCATGGTAGAAATTTTAGAATCACTTCCACAGAATATACAATCTGATTATCAGAATATTTGGGATGAGTTTCTTGTTCGAGAAACACCGGAAGCACGATTAGTTCATGAATTAGATAAATTAGAAATGGCATTGCAGGCAAAAATTTATGAGAAAGATGTAAATCATGAGAAGGTTAAACCGTTCATTATTTCCGCAGTAGAACAGATAATTGATCCAGATTTAAAAAAAATCCTTGTTGATATACTAAAATAAGATTTATTATTTTAGAATCTTATAGGATGTCTGAAAATAAAGATGAATTAATAAAAGCACAAAATGAATTAATTGGTGTTTTGTTTGAAATCATAAAAAGATTACAAACTAATAATAATCTTGATAACGAATATTTTCAAATTATTGGAAAAACCTCCTGTTCGGATGCAGATAATTTGCGGTTATCTCAAATAACTAAAGAGAGAGAAGAGAATGCAAAGATTGTTTCAAGATTATTAAAACAAATTGACTCTTACTAGTGACCACAACTACACGAATCATCATGACTAGATGAATCATCTACAATTCTAAATTTGCTGGTTTGTTCAAATTTAGATTGAATGTAATGAGAGATATTCACAATTCTTGTACGGACATCTTTATCATTCCAACTACCCTCGTTTTCAAACCATGATTGAATTTCATCAACGTCGTATCTTTCATCATTCTTGTTAATCTCTTGAAAAATTTCTTTTATCAAAGATACATTTTCCAGGGTTAATTGAGATTTATTCTCCACCAGGGTGGTTATTTCGTTTAAACGAATTATTGTGGAGTTTAGCAATGGCATAGAAATTGTTCATTTATATCGCATTTATAATATTTCTATTACATGCAATATTTTCAAGCATTAAAAATGGGACAAAAAAGAGTGGAAGCATCTCGTGCATATCTTAATTCCATTTCAAATGATAGGGCCATGCCAGCATTGGCACTAAGAGATAATAAAACAAATGTCTGGGAACCCGTTGGGGAAGAAAATTTGTATGCAGTAATTGATGAGTCCTCCGGATTTGTTTTAACTGATTCCAGCGGATACATCATTGCCATATGTGACGAAAAAGGCACCTCAAAAGCTATAGTTCAGAGCCTAAATCAAGAACAAAAAGATAACATTGTAGAGTTAATGAAAAAAGATAACATTGTAGAGTACAAAGGCAAAGTAGCTTTACCTGTGTAGATTTTATTAATGCCCTCCGATATCATAGTAAGATGAACAAATATTCAAAAATCATAGAGGTTAGGGGTCATCTTATCGATTCATTGGTTTTAACAAAAATTTTTGACAGCGTTATGGATCTAGATGGAAAATTCGAGGTTTTGAAAATATCTGTTGGCAAATTGAAAACAGATGAAAGTTATGCTAAATTAAAAATTA
>Ga0066836_10001462_pt1 | contig 12360 bp, 11 predicted proteins | sample ETNtaG_18_FD_71568 | JGI IMG/M metagenome (GOLD analysis project Ga0066836, IMG submission 71568) | Marine microbial and viral communities from oxygen minimum zone, Eastern Pacific Ocean - ETNP201302SV91 | ecosystem: Environmental > Aquatic > Marine > Oceanic | place: Pacific Ocean: Eastern...
TTACAAGTTTATCTGACAAGAATCTTAAAATACTATTTGACATACCTAAATTTCCTTCTGCATTTTCAAAGTTTATAGGATTTATTTTATGAGGCATAGTAGATGAACCAATTTCCCCTTTTATATTTTTTTGAATAAAATAATTTTTAGATATATACGCCCAAATATCTTGAGAAAAGCCAATTAATATTGAATTTATATGTATGAGATTATTTGCAATCTCAGCAATATAGTCATGCGATTCAATTTGGGTTGTATATTCATTTTGAACAAGATTAAGAGAGTTTATGAATTTTTTACTAATCAATGGCCAATTAACATTAGGAAAGGTTATTGAATGTGCGGAATAGTTTCCTGTTGCACCATTAAACTTCCCTTTAATACGCATTTTTTCTAATTTCTTCATTAAGTATTCTATGCGTTTATAAAATATTAAAAACTCTTTACCCATTGTAGTTGGAGTTGCAGGTTGACCATGAGTATGAGAAATCATAACATTGTGTGAATATTTTTTTATATTATTTTTAATTAAGGATAATAGTAATATAATTTTCTTTTGTAATATAAATTTTGCCTCACCAATCATTAATCCATAAGAAATATTATTTATATCTTCAGATGTGCAGCAGATATGAATATATTCTTTATATTCTTTTAACCTTATATGTTTTTGGAATTTAGATTTAATAAAATATTCAACTGCTTTAACATCATGGTTTGTTATTTTTTCAAGTTTTTTTATTTCTTTGGCATCTGATAAAGTAAAGTTGTCAGCAATATTTAAGATAAATTTTGTATCTTTTGTAGTGATTTTAGGTAATTCTTTGAGACTAGTTAGATTTGATAAAAAAACGAACCATTGAACTTCAACATATACTCTTTTTTTGATGAGGTTATATTCTGAGAAAATCTCAGATATATCTTCACATACTCTAGAGTATCTTCCATCTAACGGTGATATTGAGAGTAAATCATCTTTTTTCATATTAATATTTATCTCAAAGATGTTATTATAGCATAATTATATTTATAAATTTAGAAAATATAGGAATATGAAAAAAATATTATACAGAATAGAAAAAGATTCGCTCGGTGAAATTAAAGTACCAAAAAATGTTCTATATGGAGCACAAACTCAAAGAGCAATTAATAATTTTCAAATAAGTTGGTCAAGATTTGACCCCATGTTTATAGAGTCACTTGCAGCTTTAAAAGGTGCTTGCGCAATAGCCAATAACAAATCTAAATTAATAAGCGTAAAACTAGCTAAATCTATATATCAATGTTCATTAGATATACACAATAATATAGAAAATTATTATGATCAATTTCCAATAGATATTTATCAAACAGGATCTGGCACGAGCACAAATATGAATATGAACGAAGTGCTGTCAAACCTTGTAAGCAAAAAAATAAAAACTAAAGTGCATCCTAATGACGACATTAATAAATCTCAAAGCTCTAATGATGTTATACCAACTACTATGAATATAAGTTCTGTTATTCTTGCTCTTGAATTAAATGATGCTATTGACTTTCTTGTTATGAGATTAATTGAAAAAGAATGGGAATTTAAAGACATAATTAAATCAGGTAGAACGCATTTGATGGATGCTGTCCCACTATCCTTAGGATATGAAATTGAAACATGGAGAGAACAACTATTGCATTGTAATGAAATTTTAATGCAAAGCAAGAATGAACTAGAATTTCTCCCAATTGGAGGCACAGCTATTGGCACAGGTTTAAATGCCCCCAAGGCATTTAGCAAGCATGTTTGTGTTGAATTAAATAAAATTTATAAAAAGCATAAAGTAAAATTTATGCCTAATCCAAATAAAGCAGAAATGATAAGTTCGCAGAATCATATTTTAACAATGAGCAGTGCTCTCTTAAGATTATCTTCATCACTTACGAAAATATCAAATGACCTTAGATGGATGAATAGCGGACCAATATCTGGTTTATCAGAAATTACGTTAAAACCATTACAGCCTGGAAGCAGTATAATGCCGGGGAAAATTAATCCTGTAATACCAGAGGCTGTTTTGATGGCAATGGCTCAAATATCCGGAAACCATAACACTATTAGTCTTGCATGTATATCAGGATCATTTCAATTAAATACAATGTTGCCAGTTATAGCGCATAACATTATTGAATCATTTAATTTGCTAATTAATAGTGCGTATTCTATATCAGAAACAATATCTACATTTAAAGTTAATAAAGATAATATAAAAACTAATTTAGAGCGCAATCCAATTATTGCTACAAAGCTAAATGAAGTTATTGGATATGACTTGGCATCAGCAATTGTCAAAGAGGCTTATAAGACAAATCAACCAATTATAGATATAGCTTTGAAAAGAACAAGCTTGTCTAAGGCGCAACTTATTAAATTATTAGATCCAAAAAAATTAATTTAATCTGACATGTTCTCAAGAGACTCAAGTGATTTAATTTTTATAAAATGGTTGCTATTTTTTATAGCGTTGCTAATTATCTCATACCTATTAATTTATTATGGACATATCTCTAAGTTAATTAATAATGATGTTAGCAATATTTCAATAGTAATTTTATTCATATTTACATTTTTTAGTATAAAAGTTGGATCTCTGTTGTACAAAGTAAAAAATTCTTTTTATAATTTAATTATTCTATCAACCTCAAATGAATATAATAATATTAAAAATATAATTCAACAAATGAGCAAATCAAGCAATTACTATGATATATGCATTCTTGATCAACTAAAAATTTTTTATGCAAACGATATTAAAGATAGAAAAGATATAAACGAAGTTTTTGAGTATAAATTTACTAAAGACATAGACTTAGGATGGTTTATAGTTGATTTATTGATAAAACTAGGTCTTATTGGAACTGTTATTGGTTTTATTATTATGCTCAGTTCAATTGCATTGATAGAAGATTTTGATTTATCATTAATGCAAAGCTTATTAAAAAACATGAGCAGTGGGATGATGGTAGCGTTATATACAACATTAACAGGCTTACTTTCATCCATCATTCTTTCATTTCAAAATAAATATTTAGAAAACATTATTTACGATATGATTTCTATAATCACTACAATTATAGAAATTAAAAATCCATTAATATTACAAATATTACATGAAAAATAAGAAATATAATCAATTTGATCCATTTACAGATTTACTGTTTAATATTTTATTAGGGTTTGTTTTCTTATTTTTTCTAACAATTTTATTTATTAACCCAATTACTAAATTAGGAAATGTAAATTTAAAGGCAGAGTATATTATTACCGTAGATTGGAAGGATAATCTTCCTGATGATATAGACTTATGGGTCAGAGACCCAAATGGTGAAATTGTATCCTACCTTAAAAAAGACGCTGGATGGTTACATTTAGATAGAGATGACCAAGGTATCATAAATGATAAAATTGTAATTAATAATAAAGAAGTCATTTATCCTATTAATAGAGAGGTTGTAACATTAAGAGGCATTATTCCAGGGGAATACACTGTTAATTTATATTTGTATGAACATGAAAGCGGAAAACCTATAGATGTAAAATTAATTATTGAAAAAGTAAACCCTTCTCTTAAACTTGTATTCTTTAACAATGTTTCACTTAAAGAAAAAGACACAGAATTAACTATTGCAAAATTTAGATTAGATTCTGTTGGAAATTTTAAATCTTTAATAACTAAAAATGAAATATTAACTCCATACGAACTCAAAGGATATTAATGTTAATTGAAATCATTATAATTTTATTTTTACTTACTTTGTTATACGGATATTTAATTTATATTATTATACAAAAAAATAAATTTACAAAAAAAATACTTTTAGTTTTGTCAATAGGCTTATTTTTTGTAATCACACATTTCTTCTATATAAATAATTTAGGTTATCCTGCATTTTCTCATTTACCAAAAAAATTTAATTTATTAAGCGTACATAAATATGATAATAGTTTTATAGTATTAATAAAAAATTTGAATACAGAAGATTTACCTAGACTTTATATGCTTGATTATAGTAAAAATTTAGACGATACACTAAATGAAGCTATGAATAATAAAAAAAATGGTCAAAACATCATAGGTTTTATAGAGAATACAAAAAATAATAATTATTACGGCATTACATTTAGAAAAGTAAAAAGGAATGTGCCAAGCAAATAATGTTAGTATTTGAATTATTCTGTGTTAGAATATCCTCAATTTTTCAAAGTATGGATAGTTATGGATTTTAAAGACCATTTAAATCAAGGCGAACAACAATATACAATATATAATATCAATAAAGAGAGCATTGCTCACCTTCCTTACTCATTGAGAGTGTTATTTGAAAATTATGTAAGAAATAATGGTAAAAAATCATCCCAAGAGGTAATTGATAAATTTTTATCTTGGTCAGGTGATGTAGGAAATCAAACAGAATTAACTTTTTACCCAAGTAGAGTAATTATGCAAGACTTTACTGGCGTTCCCGCGGTAGTGGATTTAGCCTCAATGAGAGATGCTATAAAAAAACTTAATGGAGATCCTAGTTTGATAAACCCTCAGTGCCAAACCGACTTAGTGATAGATCATTCAATCATGGTAGATCATTATGGTACTAGCGATGCAAAAGATTTAAATACTAAATTAGAATACCAAAGAAATATTGAGAGATATAGACTTTTAAAGTGGGGGCAAGGAGCATTCAAAAATTTAAGAATCGTTCCTCCAAATAATGGGATAATACATCAAATAAATATAGAGTATATTTCACAGGTTATATTTGATAAAAATAAAACACTTTATCCAGATACAGTTGTTGGAACTGATTCACATACAACAATGGTTAATGGTTTAGGCATTCTTGGTTGGGGTGTTGGAGGTATAGAGGCTGAGGCTGCAATGTTGGGTCAACCTATACCAATGTTACTTCCCGAAGTTATTGGATTTAATTTAACTGGAAAGCTTATAGGTTCAACTACTGCAACTGATTTAGTTTTAACAATTGTAGAGCATCTTAGAAAAGCAAATGTTGTTGGAAAATTCGTAGAGTTTCATGGTGAGGCCTTGGAGAATTTGTCAATCGCAGATAGATGTACAATAGCTAATATGGCTCCAGAGTACGGGGCAACTTGTGGATTTTTTCCAATTGATCAAATGACGTTGAATTATTTATCTACAACAGGTAAAGACAATAAACATATTAATATGGTTGAGGAATATTCTAAGAAAGTAGGTTTATTCAGAGATACTAAAGAAAAAATTATTTATAGCCAAACTTTAAATTTAGATATATCAAAAATAAAGGCTTGTATATCTGGACCAAAAAGACCTGAAGATAGAATTAATCTCTCGGATGTTAAAAACACAGTTTCAAAAGAGATAGAGAAATTAAAAAATAATAACACCAGGACTGGAAAAATACTCAATGATGGTTCGATAATGATTGCAGCAATAACAAGTTGTACAAATACTTCAAACCCAAGTGTAATAATTGGAGCTGGTTTATTAGCAAAAAAAGCTGTAGAAAAAGGTTTGGTCGTTAAAGAGTGGGTTAAAACTTCTTTAGCCCCAGGTTCAAAAGTAGTTAAAAACTATCTTGAACAATCTAGATTATCAAAATATTTTGATAAATTAGGGTTTAATATTATAGGTTATGGATGCACAACTTGTATAGGAAATTCTGGTCCTCTCAAAGAATCTTATATTGAAGAAATTAATAATAATGATTTAATCGTAAGCTCAATTTTATCAGGTAATAGAAATTTTGAAGGAAGAATACATCCAGAAATAAAAATGAACTTTTTAGCATCACCGATGCTGGTTATCGCATACTCGTTAGTCGGCAAAATAGATTTTGACATTACCAAAGAAAGCATAGGTAAAGACAAAAATGGAAAAGATGTTTTTTTAGATGATATATGGCCATCTATTGAAGACATAAACACAATAATCAATAAAAACATCAACAAAGAAATGTTTGTAAAATCATATAAAAATTTATTTTCAGGTGACTCAAATTGGAAAGAAATTGAAATTAAAGAATCAGAATACTTTGATTGGCAATCATCATCTACATATATTCAACCATCTCCTTTTTTTGAAAACTTAGAAAATAAATCAAATAAATTAGATGCTATTGAAAATGCATATCCATTACTAATTTTAGGAGATAGTGTTACAACCGATCATATTTCACCTGCTGGATCATTTAAAGAATCAACTCCTGCTGGTAAATTTTTGATGGATAATGGAACTCAGGTTGCAGACTTTAATTCATATGGCTCAAGAAGAGGAAATTATCAAATTATGAAAAGAGGGACTTTTGCAAACATCAGAATTGAAAATAAAATTGTTCCAGACAAAACAGGTGGGTTCACTAAACACATACCAACAGGTCAAGAAATGACAGTTTATGATGCATCAGAATTATATAAAAAAACAAACGATAATCTTATTATATTTGCTGGTAAAAATTATGGATGTGGATCATCGAGAGATTGGGCAGCTAAAGGAACTAAATTGTTGGGAGTAAAAGCTGTAATCGCTGAAAGTTTTGAAAGGATTCATAGATCCAATTTAGTTGGAATGGGAGTTTTGCCCTTAGAATTTTTTGAAGGAGATAACTTTGAAAATTTAAGTTTAGCAAATTACACTCAATTTTTTATTGATAAGCTCAATATAAATGATAAAGAAGTTATAGTAACGGCTACTAAAACGACCAAAGACGCACTTACAATCGTGGGCGAACTAGATTTTAAAGTCAAAATTAGGATTGATACGGCTATGGAGTGGAACTATTTTACTAATGACGGCATTTTAAACTATGTTCTTAAAAATATTGCTAATTCTTAACCATGTTTAAATATTTGTCTATCTGTTTAGAATATTGACCTTTTAAGAAAAATAATTTTAATTTAGATCCGCCAAATTGATTCCATAAGAAGGTTGCTCTTAAACCAGAAAATAATGCTGTTCTTATTCTAGCTGCATTTAGATTATCTGTTAAATGTATATTTTTTCCATTTACTACAATTCTAGGTTTAAATTTGCTTAAGGTATCTTGGTAAATTATAGATATTCTCTCTGCTTTTTCATCCAATGTTAAATATGCGTAATCGTCATTTAATTTTTTTAACAATATCTGCATATCATTCATAACAGCTGGATTTGCTTTTATTTTTTTTGATAAAACATTTAGAGATGTCACATATCCTCTTGTTTCATTACTGCTAGCAAAAACGTTATCTATAGTTTGTTGTTTTAAATAATTAAAGCCTGTTTTTAAATGCTGTATATCTATAAATATTTTTATAACATCATCAGTATCCATACTAGATATACTATTAACTAAAGGCAAAAAATCTTTATCATTATATTCTCCCTTCCATGCAATATTTGATACAAATAAACATGCTTGATATAGCCCTGCAAGAGATATGACTTGTTTATCTAAATTTTTAATTAACATAATTCTTCTATTATACCTCCGCCAACACATTCATCGTTAAAATATAAAACAGCAGACTGCCCCAATGTAATAGCTCTTTCTTCATCTTCCATAATTAATATACATTCATCATTATTTGGTAAAGTTTTTACAGGTATTAATTTACCTCCATGTCTAAATCTAGCTTTATATGTAACATTAGAATCTGGAATACCACTTATCCAATTTATATCTCTTAATTTAATGTTACCCTTATACAATAATTTATCTTCTTGTTGACTTATTATAAGAGAATTATTTTTTATATCTTTCTCTAAAACAAACCAAGGCTTATCTTCGTGATTTTTTATGCCACCTATGCCTATACCTTTTCTTTGACCAATTGTATAGTTAAATAGACCTTCATGTTTACCTAGAATTTTATTATTTTCATTTTTTATATCACCAGGTTTAATATTAATATATTTTTTTATAAAGTTTGAAAAGTTTCTTTTTCCTATAAAACATATACCCATACTTTCTTTTTTCTTGTAAATAGTTAAATCAAATTTTTTAGCAATTTTTTTTACATCAATTTTGGTAATTTCATGAAGTGGAAACATAAGATTTTTCATTATGTTTTGATTAAGCATATATAAAAAATATGTTTGATCCTTTTGTTTATCTTTTGGAATGCTTAGAGTTATTTTAGAACCCAAATCAATTAATTTTGCATAATGACCTGTTGCAACTTTATCAAAGCCTAACGATAAGGCGTATTTATAAAAATAATTAAATTTTATCTCCTTATTACAATATATGTCTGGATTAGGAGTAATTCCTTGATTAAGTTCATCTATAAATCTTTTAAAAACTAAATCCCAGTATTTGTCTGAAAAATTAATAGTTAGAAGATTTATGTCTAATTTATCCGCTATTCTTTTTGCATCCTCATAATCCCTTTTTGAGCTGCAGTTATTGTCTATATCATCTTCTTCCCAATTTTTCATGAATAAGCCAGTTACTTTATAGCCTAATTCTTTAAGCAATACAGCTGAAATTGATGAATCAACACCTCCAGACATCCCAACTATGATATTTTTTGAATAATTCATTATTTATATTTGTTAATTTAACAAGTTAATAGTATTATCTACGCTAAATTATATTATATCTATGTTCAAGAGGTGATAATGAATAAACTTAGATCTGCCAAAGATATCCAGAATGAATGGAATACAAACCCAAGATGGAAAAATGTTAAAAGAGATTATACGGCTGAAGAAGTTGTAAAATTAAGTGGTAGTGTTCGTATAGATTATAGTTTGGCTAAGCAAGGAGCAGAAAAACTATGGAAACGTATCAATAATGACGACTTTGTAAATGCTCTCGGAGCACTTACTGGTAATCAAGCGCTTCAGCAAGCAAAAGCAGGCTTAAAAGCCGTTTATTTATCAGGGTGGCAAGTTGCTGGAGACGCAAATACCGGCATGCAAATGTATCCCGACCAATCCCTTTACCCAGTTGATAGCGTTCCCGCTGTAGTAAAACGAATTAATAATTCTTTAAGACGTGCAGATCAATTAAATATAGCAGAAGGAAATGATGTAATAGATTATATGTTACCTATTGTTGCAGATGCTGAAGCGGGTTTTGGTGGAGTTCTTAATGCTTTCGAATTAATGAAAGCAATGATTGAAGCAGGCGCAGCTGGAGTTCACTTTGAAGATCAACTTGCTTCTGCTAAAAAATGTGGACATATGGGAGGCAAAGTACTTGTTCCTACTCAGGAAGCAGTTCAAAAACTTGCTGCAGCAAGATTAGCTGCAGATATCTCAGAAACACCAACAGTGTTATTAGCTAGAACAGATGCAGAAGCTGCAAATTTATTAACTAGCGATGTAGACTCAAGAGACAAAGATTTTTGTACTGGCGAAAGAACAGCTGAAGGATTTTACAGAGTAAAAAATGGAATTAAACAGGCAATATCGCGCGGATTATCATATGCGCCATATGCAGATTTAGTTTGGTGCGAAACTGGAGTGCCTGACTTAGATTTCGCGAAGAAATTTGCTGAAGCTTTAAAGAAAGAATATCCAGAACAACTATTAGCATATAATTGCTCTCCATCATTTAACTGGAAGAAAAAATTAGATGATTCTCAAATAGCTAAGTTTCAAAAAGAACTTGGCGCAATGGGGTATAAGTTCCAGTTTATTACACTTGCTGGATTTCATGCTTTAAATTACAGTATGTTTGAACTAGCAAAAGGCTATAATGAAAAACAAATGACAGCTTATGTAAAACTGCAAGAAGCTGAATTTGCTGCAGAAAAAGATGGTTATACTGCAACTAAACATCAGAGAGAAGTAGGAACAGGATACTTTGATGAAGTGACGCAAGTAATAACAGGTGGCTCATCATCAGTTACCGCTTTAACTGGTTCCACAGAAGAAGAGCAATTTGAAGAAAAATAATTTTATTGTTTATATAATTTCAAATGGTTAAATTCAATATACCAGAAGACGGTCAAATAATTTCTTATGAAAATGGGAAATTAATTTCTCCTGATAATCCAATCATCCCTTATATAATTGGAGATGGCATCGGTATTGATGTCACACCTGTTATGAAACAAGTTTTAGACTATGCTGTAAAAAAAGCATATGGGGACAGAAAAGAAATAAAATGGCTTGAGATTTATGCGGGTAAACAATCTATGGATTTATACAATAATTTACTTCCCAAAGAAACCCTGGAAGCAATGAAAAAATATCGCGTATCTATTAAAGGGCCATTGACAACACCTATTGGAATAGGGCACAAATCCTTAAATGTTTTAATAAGGCAAGAATTAGATTTATATGCATGCGTAAGACCAATCAAATATTTCCCTGGCACGACTAGCCCAATGATTGATTCAAGTGCCACAGATATGATTGTGTTTAGAGAAAACACAGAAGATTTATATTCTGGTATAGAATGGAAACCAAATTCCGTAGGAGCAAAAAAGATTATAGAATTTATAAAAAAAGAACTTGGAGGATCTCCGTTTAGATTTGAAGAAAATTGCGGAATAGGGATTAAGCCAGTTTCAAAAGAAGGTTCTGAGCGTTTAATAAAAATGGCTATAGAATATGCGATAAAAGAACAAAAAGATTTTTTAACCGTTGTTCATAAGGGAAATATTATGAAATACACCGAAGGCGCTTTTAGAGACTGGGCATATTCGTTAGTAAAGGAAAAATATAATGGCAAAGAAAATGCTAACGGCACATTTAGTATATTTAATTCTAAACAAAATCATGAATTAGTAGTTAAAGATTGTATTGCTGATAATTTCTTACAACAAATTATTCTTTCGCCAGAGCAACACGAGGTTATTGCTACTTTAAACTTAAATGGTGATTATATTTCTGATGCACTTGCAGCGCAAGTTGGAGGAATTGGAATGGCCCCTGGAGGAAATATTGGTAACGGTGTTGCAGTTTTTGAGGCTACTCATGGATCAGCAGAATCTTTTGCTGGGAAAAATAGAGTTAATCCTGGGTCAATAATTTTATCAGGTGAAATGTTATTAAGACACATTGGATGGCATGAAGCAGCTGATAATGTTCTAAATGGAGTTAAAGGAGCAATTCAAAAAAAACAATTTACATTTGATTTGGCTAGAGCAAGAGCGGGCAAAAGAATTATTAGATCTAAATCTAAAGAAAAGCATACAGTCCAAGAGATTAAAAAAGAATTTACAAAACTTGTTCCTGGGGCTACACTTGTAAGCACTTCAGGGTTTGGTGATGCAGTAATAAATAATATGTAATTTATTTATCTCTGAATATAATACGACCTTTAGATAAGTCATAAGGCGTTAAAGCTACCATCACAGTGTCCCCTCGTAATATACGTATATAATGTTTTCTTATTTTCCCCGATATATGCGCAGTTACTACGTGGCCATTTTCTAGCTCTACTCTAAACATTGTATTTGGTAAAGTCTCAATAACTTTTCCTGACATCTCAATTTGTTCGTCTTTTGACATAAATAAAAATAGATTGTAAATTAATAGTAATTATAACAAATAAACGTTAAATAGGATATGAATATAGTTTTAAACACACAAAAACATTCTGAGCATTTTAAATTAATGAATTTTGACCATTTGATGCAGTTATATGAAAAAAATTATAATTTATTTTCTGTGGTGCTTGGCTCATTATCCGATAGTAGAATTTTGTCAACAATAATATTAAATAATAATGTAATGCAATACGAGCCAATTTCTGTGACCAAATACACTCATATTTTTTATTTTCATTATAAATATAAATCCCTAGACCTCAAAAGTCATGTTTACATGATAAAACCGCATATTATTTTTACTTTGTATAAGGATGCAAAACTACTAGAGGCTAAATCGCTTATACAAAGTAAATATTTTAACTCTACTATTAATGAAAAAATCAAGATTAACTTATCTACTTATTTTTGGTTAAAACATATTCTATCTAAAAGTGTTAAATATCAATAGTTTATATAACTATTCCATTTCAGAATAATTATATTTCTGAGAAGTATGTCTTGAAAGCAAAAGCATAATACCTTACTATATTTATAAGGTATTAATGAGGAGAATGATGTATGAAGCTATCGACGAAAGGTAGATATGCAATAAGAGCAATGATAAATATTGCCTTAAATAAAACAAATACGCCAACAACATTGTTGAATTTAGCCAGGCATCAGAACATATCATTATCATATTTAGAGCAACTTTTCTCTCTCCTTAGAAAGAATAATTTGGTTTCGGGAATTAGAGGTCCAGGCGGTGGTTATAGATTAGCAAATAATCCCAAAAACATTACTATTGCTCAAATTTTGAATGCTGTAAATGAAAAACAAGGCAAATTAATAGATTATCAAAA
>Ga0066836_10001464_pt1 | contig 12349 bp, 14 predicted proteins | sample ETNtaG_18_FD_71568 | JGI IMG/M metagenome (GOLD analysis project Ga0066836, IMG submission 71568) | Marine microbial and viral communities from oxygen minimum zone, Eastern Pacific Ocean - ETNP201302SV91 | ecosystem: Environmental > Aquatic > Marine > Oceanic | place: Pacific Ocean: Eastern...
ATGCTCTAAGTGCTTATATTAATTAAGATTTTATGCAGCTAACTGCGATTTGGCTTGTTCAGCAATCTTAGTAAAAGCTTCTTTGTCATTGACCGCAATACTTGCCAAGGTCTTTCTGTCTAGGTCTATGCTTGCTTTCTTTAGCCCTGCAATCAACTTACTGTAAGTCAATCCATTTTCTCTAGCAGCCGCATTAATTCTAATAATCCATAAAGATCTAAAAACTCTTTTCTTTACTCTTCTATCTCTGTAAGCATATTGTCCAGCACGCATGACAGCCTGTTTAGCAACTTTGTAAGTGCGACTTCGAGCACCTCTATAACCTTTAGCCTGCTTTAAAACTTTTTTATGTCTTGCTTTAGCCTGGACACCTCTTTTTACTCTTGCCATGTTATTTCTCTATGTATTTGTTTTAAGCATTCTATCAACTAACTGCTGATCGCCTTTTGCTATTTTTGTTGTGCCTCTTAACTGCCTTTTTCTTTTAGTCGTCATCTTAGTCAAGATGTGGCTCTTGTTAGATTTTTTTCTTTTTAAACCATTTCCAGTTTTCTTAAACCTCTTACTGGCTCCACTATGTACTTTAAGTTTACTCATATTTTTTTATTTTTTACTAGGGGCCATCAACATTACAAGCTGTCTTCCTTCTAAAGTTGGAAACTGCTCTACAGTAGCTAAACTTTCTAGATCTGATTCAACTCTCTTTAACAGTTCCACGCCTATCTCTTGATGAGCCATTTCTCTACCTCTAAATCTTAGAGTTACCTTTGCCTTATCTCCATTCTCTATAAAGTTCTTGATTTTACTTACTTTTATATCGTAATCGTTTTTTTCCGTTACAGGTCTAAATTTAATTTCTTTAATCTGCTGTCTTTTTTGTTTTTTCTTTGAAGCGCCTTTTTTCTTTTTTGCATCAAAGATATGCTTCCCATGATTTAACAACCTACAAGCTAACGGATCGCCGTCTTTTGCCATCTGCACAAGATCTAAAGAAGCTTTTTCTGCTTCAGAAAGTGCATCTGATAAACTAAAAATTCCTAATTGTTCACCAGATTCGCTTATTAATCTGATCTTGTCTGCCTTAATTTCACCATTTACAGGTAATCTCTTTTCAGATTTTTTGAAAGATTTTCTTTGTGCTATTTGATTCTCCTATTATTTATTATTCCTTGGCATTAATCTTCTTTTTAAGAATGCCCATAAATTCTTTCATAGACATTTCACCTAGGTCCTTACCACCCCTTGCTCTTACTGAAACAGTTTCATTTTCCATTTCCTTGTCTCCTACAACAAGAAGAAAAGGTGTCTTCTGCATAGAGTGGTCGCGAATTTTATAAGTGATCTTCTCTTTCCTCAAGTCACTTTGTACTCTAAATCCACTTTTTTGCAATAAATTACGTATTTTTTCACTATATTTGCCCTGTTTATCAGTAATATTCAATATTTGTGCTTGTATTGGTGCAAGCCAAACCGGTAAAGAACCTCCGTGATGTTCAATTAGAATGCCGATAAACCTTTCAAACGATCCTAATATAGCTCTATGCAACATAACCGGTCTATGCTTATTTCCATCTTCACCCACGTACTTAGCATCAAGTCTATCTGGAAGATTAAAATCAGCCTGTAAAGTGCCACATTGCCAATCTCTACCAAGCGCATCCGTAAGTACAAAATCTAGTTTAGGCCCATAAAAGGCGCCATCTCCTTCAGATATATCGTAAGATAAATCAAGATTTTTTATTGCATTCTCTAGAGCCAATTCTGCTTTATCCCAAACTTTATCTGAACCAACTCTGACTTCTGGTCTTGTTGAAAGCTTTATATCAAATTTAGTAAACCCTAATTCCTTATAAATAGAGGATAGAACATTAATAAAATTCTTGGTTTCTGATTCTATTTGATCTTCTGTGCAGAAAACATGACCGTCATCTTGTGTCATAGCTCTGACACGCATTAATCCATGTAAGGTTCCTGAAGCTTCATATCTATGACACGAACCAAACTCAGCAAAACGAATGGGTAAATCTCTATAGGATTTTAATCCTTGATTATAAATCTGAACATGACAAGGGCAATTCATCGGCTTTAAAGCATTAGTTCTTTTTTCATTAGCATGCTCTTCATCTATCTCAGTGATAAACATATTTTCCCTATACTTGTCCCAATGACCTGACTCTTCCCAAAGCTTCCTATCAACAACTTGTGGAGTATTTATTTCTTCATAACCAGCTTCTACTTGCTTAAGCCTTATGAAATCTTGCAATGCCCTAAATACTGACCATCCTTTTGGATGCCAAAACACCATACCAGGAGCTTCTTCTTGGAAATGAAAGAGATCAAGTTGTCTGCCTAATTTTCTATGATCTCTTTTCTCAGCTTCTTCTAATTGAACTAAATGATTTTCTAGTTCTTTAGAACTTGGCCAGGCAGTACCGTAGATTCTTTGTAACATCTCATTCTTAGAGTCTCCACGCCAATAAGCTCCAGAAACTTTGGTTAGCTTAAAGGCTCTCAAATGTTTAGTGCTGGTAACATGAGGCCCTCTACACATATCCGTATATTCTTCATGATGATACAAAGCAATTATTTCTTTATGAGGAATTTCTTCAGCTAAGCTCACCTTGTAGGGCTCGCTTCTGTCTTTAAAAGTTTTTACTGCTTTCTTTCTAGAAACAACCTCTCTAACAACTTCGTAATCTGTCTTTGCTAATTTAAGCATACGATTTTCTATGGCCTGAAGATCATCATCATTTATAGCTTTATCTAATTGAACATCGTAATAAAATCCATTTTCTATTACAGGTCCAATTGCTAGCTTTACTTCAGGATATAGCTGCTTAAGAGCATGCGCTAACAAATGCGCACAAGAATGTCTTACTATCTCAATACCTTCTTGATCCTTGAAAGTTATTATTTCAACCTTTGCATCTTTGGTAATAACTTCAGAAGCATCAACAAGTACGCCGTCAATCTTACCTGCCACAGTCGCTTTAGCTAAACCAGGACCTATGTCCATAGCCAAACCTTCTATGGAAATTGGTTTGTCAAATTTTCTTTTGGATTTATCAGGAAGTGTAATTTCAGGCATATTCAGTGGTGACCTATACCAAAGGGCACATGTTTTCTTTAATTTTATTGATTGTTATAACTAAAAGCAATATTTAAGGGGAGAGGAGAGACTTTTCCCAACCTTCTTCTCTTAATATAAAAAGACTCCTTTTATGTAACCTATTTTCTTGGTTTGTCCAAAATTCAAATAAGGTTGGTTTAAGAATATAACCTCCCCATCTTTTTGGTCTATTTATTTCCTTACCTTCATTGTCAGACTCTATCTGCTTAGCCCTTTCTAACAAGCTTACATAAGACTCTAAAGTTTGACTTTGTCTTGAAGCTGAAGCAGAAACTTGAGAGCCTCGCGGTCTAGAATAAAAATAATCTTCAGATTCTTTTTCGCTGACTCTTGCGCAATACCCCTCTATCCGAATCTGTTTATCTGTTTTTGCCCACCAAAAGTTCATAGCCGCTTTATTGTTATCACTTAACTCTTTTCCTTTTTTTCCTTCGTAATCAGTAAAAAAAACAAGCCCTTCATCCGAAAGTCTTTTTAACAGAACCATCCTAGAAGAAGGTTGCCCTTCTGGGCTTACCGAAGATAGATTTAAGGCATGAGGTAATCCGACTTCTTTTTCTTTTGCTTCTTGTATCCAATCATGAGTTCTTAAGATAGGCTCCTGCGAAGCATCTATTAATTGGTATAAATCCATTTATTTCTTAGCTGAAACCCAATAATCTAGACTTAAATATTTTCCACCGCCTAGGCAAGCTAAAAGAAAAAGCATTAATCCATAAATTGAAGCAAACTCAATCCCGTTTGCTTCATGAGGCCAACCATTGTCGTAATGGACTAAATAACCTGCAAAAAACATAATTATCATAAGAGGTACAGAAGCCCACCTTACAAAAAGTCCTATTAATAATAGGGCTGCTCCACCTGCTTCAAAAATAATAACCAACCAACCAACAATTTCAGGAAAAGGAACTCCTAATGTTCCTAAATAACCAGAAAATTTATCAACAGTGTCAATTTTGCCAATGCCCGCGTACCAGAGAACAAAGAAAAGATAGAGTCTTAATAAGAATAGTCCAACAAAATCAAGTGTTTGTAGGCCTTCTAAAAATTTATGTATTTTTCTTATAATTGACATAAGAAAAATTATAGCTTCCTCAACACTACACTTCCAACAGAATAGCCTGCTCCAAAAGAACAGATCACTCCAATTTCTCCCGTATTAATATCAGAATTATTCTTATGGAAAGCTATTATTGAACCCGCAGAACTTGTATTTGCATATTCGTTTAAAACAATAGGCATTTCTTTTTCACTTGCGTCCCTGCCTAAGATTCGTTTTGATATTGACTCATTCATATTTAAATTAGCTTGATGCAACCAAAGCCTAGATACATCGGAAACTTCTAAGTTTAATTCCTCAAGATGAGTTTTAATATGCCCTTCTACCATAGGAACAACATCTTTATACACTTTTCTTCCATTTTGGATAAAAAGCTTATCAGGAGCTTCGCTATCTGCGTCCTCGGGCTTATTTAAGAATCCAAAATTATTTCTAATGTTATTAGAAAATTTAGTCTTTAATTTAGTTCCTAAGACCTCAAAAGCATTTGGTTGTGGATTTCCAATATTTTTTTCCAATAAAACTGCGGTACATGCATCTCCGAATATGAAGTGTCCATCACGGTCCCTAAAATTTAAATGGCCGGTACAAATATCAGGATTAACAACCAGAATTCTTTCTGCAACTCCACTCCGTATATCATTATATGCATTTTGAATAGCAAAAGTTGAAGAAGAACAGGCAACGTTCATGTCATAAGCATAACCTTCTATATTAAGAGATTCTTGGACCTCTATAGCAATAGCCGGATATGCTCTTTGAAGATTTGCACAACCACAAATAACTGCATCTATGTCATCAGCAGATCTTCCAGCATTTTTCATGGCTTGCTTGCACGCATCTACAGCTATTTCAGCTTGAATTGAAATCTCTTCATTGGACCTTTCTTTAAGACTAGGTCTCATCCTTTTAGGGTCCAGGATACCCTCTTTATCTAAAACAAACCTTTGCTCTATGCCTGATACCTTTTTTATAAAATCTGAGTCTGAATGAACTAAAGCTAGCAAGTCACCTGAATTTATCGCTTCCTCGTTTTCTAAGTTGTAGCTATCCACATATGTGTTGTAGCTATCAACTAGCTCATCATTCGAGATACTCTGAGAAGGAGTATAAAGACCTGAACCTGTAACTAAAACTGACATATTTTTATGATATGTTAAAAAATTAAATAAATCTTAAATTCTTATTCTTTATTTTCTTTGATTCTCTATTTCCTCATAGGCTTGTTGAATTTGTATAAATTTTTCTTTTGCCTTTTCAAGTAACTCCTCAGGTAACCCTTTAGAAATTAATGTGTCAGGATGAAACTCTCTACGTTTTTTTTGATATTCTTTTTTTATGTCTGCTAAAGACATATCATGAGTTACTCCTAACACTAAGTAAGCATCAGTTGCTTGATTGTCAAATTTAGTTTTGAGCTCTTCATACAAAGTAGAGCGTAAGTTAAATATTCTAGGTACTTGTTTAAGTAACTGCTCTTCAGATGGATGCAAAACTCCATCAGCCATAGCAAGCTCAAATAAAAGTTCATAAAACATAATTAAAGAATTCTTGTTTTGAGACAAAAGAGAAGCTAATTGGCCGGCATAATCCTGAAAGGAATAAGAGTCATCTTTCGCTTGATTAAAAATTTGTATAGCAAAGACTCTCTGTTCTGAGGGGAAGTTAAATCGTTCTTTTATAAATGAATCTACTTTATCAACTTCCTCTCTGCTCACAACACCATCCGCTTTGGCTAATTTGGCTAGGCATGCAAATAAAGCTGTGAAGAAAGCTGCTTGATTTTTTTGATTTGAAGAAAAGGATTGCCTTTTCTCAGATCCAAGTTTGGAACCTATAACTGCCCCTAAAATACCACCTAAAGGACCGCCTATAGCAAATCCAAGCATTCCTCCTATAGCAGAATTCAAGAAACTCATAATAAAACCTATTGTAATGAAGTTAAATTTATATAAAACTAATAGTTATTAATTTTAAAAGGGGAAAAATGAGTTTACCTGTTGTTGATTATCTGAAGCTTCCTGAAGGGGAAGACCCTTACTTAGAAGGGCATAAATGCAGTAAGTGTGCTTCTATATTTTTAGGAGAAAGGAATGTCTGCTCTAATTGTTTCTCAAGAGACAGTATGGAGCCTACAAAACTAAGCAATAAAGGAAAATTATATTCCTACTCTATTGTTTTTAGGTCTTTTCCTGGAATAGATGTACCTTACATTTCTGCAATAGTAGACTTGGAAGGAGGAGGAACAGTCAAAGGTAACCTTATAGATTGTGATCCTGATCCTGAAAAAATAAAATTTGATATGCCAGTAGAAGTAGTATTTGGTGATGCCTTAGGAAGAAAAGACTCCGAAGGCAATACATATACTAGTTATTTCTTTAAACCAACTTCCTGAAGGAGAATATTATGAGCGATGTGTATGTGTTAGGTGTAGATATGATTAAGTTTGGGAGGTTCCCTGATAGAACCGTTCCTGATTTAGGAGCAGAGGCAGCATTACTAGCATTAGATGATGCAGGATTAACTATAGAAAATATGGAAGCCTTTTATTGTGGTAATTTAGGGCAAGCCAACGCCATGGTTGGGCAACGTATTTTGCAAGAAATTGGACAAACAGGCATCCCTGTTGTGAACTGCTCTAATGCTTGTGCTACAGGAGCAACTGCTTTTAGAGAAGCTTGGACTTCAATTAAGGCTGGTTTATATGATGTTGTTTTGGCTGTAGGAGTTGAGCAAATGGGAACCGGTTTATTAGGGGGAGCTGGAGGAGGTAAAGGCATTCCTAAAGAAGGCCTTTTAGGTTCAGGAACAATGCCAGCAGTTTTTGCTGAAGCAGGTATGGAGCACTCAAGGCAATATGGAACAACTTTCGAGCAATTTGCAAAAATTTCTGTTAAAAATCATCATCATTCAACTATGAATCCTAAGGCAAGATATCAGATAGAAACTCCTTTAGATGAGGTAATGAATGCGGAAATGATTTCATATCCAAATACTAAGCTTATGTGTTCAGTAAATGTAGATGGTGCCGCTGCGGCAGTTCTTGTTTCTGAAAAGAAGGCAAAGGAATTGGGAATGGGAAGGTCTGTTAGAGTTAAAGCTTCTGTACTTACTAGCGATCCTTATCAAGAGAGAGATTTAGTTATGCCAGATGTAAATTCTTGCACTAGAAAAGCTGCAAAAGAAGCTTATGAAATGGCAGGTTTAGGTGCTGAAGATATTGATCTTGTTGAGCTACATGACTGTTTTGCAACTGCAGAAATGCTTCATTATGAGAATTTGGGTCTTTGTGAAGATGGAGAAGCTGGAAGACTTATTGATGAAGGTGAAGTTGAATTAGGAGGAAGAGTGCCAGTAAATGTATCTGGAGGTCTTCTTTCTAAAGGACACCCCCTTGGTGCAACTGGAATAGCGAATATATATGAAGTTTGCACTCATCTTCGAGGAGAGGCAGGTGAGAGGCAAGTTGAAGGAGCAAAAATTGGTCTAACACATGTAATAGGATTGGGTAGTGCCTGTGGCATTCATATTTTAGAAAAAACTTAAATAAATTGATGCTTGTTGGTGTCGTCAGCGATACTCACAACAATATTAAAAGTATTAAAAGTATTATTGATATTTTTAATAAAGAAAACGTTGATTACGTTATTCACACTGGCGATATAAGCAATGCTTTGTCTTTAAGAAAATTCTCAGAATTAAATTGCCAACTTCTAGGAGTGTTTGGTAATAATGACAGAAATGAGGGCGGTCTTAAGGAAGTCTGTGAAGAATTTAATTTCCTCTTCCGTGAACCTCCTTTCTTAATAAATTTACTAAATAGAAAAATAGCTATTTTTCATGAACCTGATTCTATAGATGACTATTTAATTGAAAATAGAAATATAGATCTAGTGCTCTTTGGTCATACTCACAGATATACAGAAGAAACTAAAAACAAAGTTGTTTACTTTAACCCCGGAGAATCTGCCGGTTTTTTTAGAGGAAAAAATGCTGTGGGAATAGTAGATTTAAATAATCTAGAAATTAGAAGAATTTTCTTTTGATTAACGAAAATAACCAAAAACAAAACAATCCGATTGGGAAGCTTAAAAATAAAGGCCTTACAACTCTGATAGAAAAGTCTTGTGCTAATGTAAGATTAAAGAAAAAAGTGAAAATAGCTGGAGCATAACCTGAACTCCCAACTTCTATCTGTGTAGGAGTCAACAAAATAACGAGACAAGAAAAAAGGATAAATTTACTCTTTTTAAATAAAGAACTTATCAGATAACTAAATAAGAATGCTGTAACTATATACAAGAACCAAAACATACTTAGATCTCTAAGAGTAGACTGTCAACTGGTTTCTTTATTAATTCCCTTCTCCAAGGAGTAATTTCTTTACATGCTTCTTCTGTTCCTTTAGTAAGAGCTAAGCGAATAAATTCTTTTTGGAATCTCTTAGAAAAAAATAATGTAGGGTTAACGCATATCTCTTTAGAAATATTTAAAACGATATCATCAAACTGATTTAGTAGATCCTTTTCTTCAGATTTAGTGATTGGACAAGAAATTTCACCAGAGATAATATTAGGTAGAAATATTCTGGAGATCAAGAGCTCTAGATCTTCTTTATACCAACGCATCTTTTCAGCAATAGTTAATAAACGTTTTTGTTCTAAATAAAGATGAATTAAATACTCTACATCAGATACGGCATAGCTAAGCTGAGAATCTGTTAACGGTCTTCTTATCCAATTCGATCTGGTTTCCTTCTTATCTAGTTTTATACCTAATTTTTCCTCAACTAACCCTTGATAGCCTATTGAAAAATTTCCACCCAAAAAGGCATTAGCTATTTGGGTATCAAATAGATTTACCATTTTATGGCCAGTCCAAGAATAAACTGCCTCTAGGTCTTCTTTGCAAGAATGAAAGACTTTTATAACAGTGTCTGAGTATAAGAAATTACAATTATCTTCGGGGTTATCAATTAAGATAGCGTCTATAAGATAAATTTCTTCTCCATCGTTAACCTGCAACAAAGCTAGCCTCATATTATCTTTCGTGGTCCTCCTAAATTCTGTATCTACTCCAACATAAGGCTTTTCTAATAGCTCCTTATTTAAAATTGTTAAATCTTCAAGGGAATCAATGTATGTATACACTTGTATCAGTTAGGGGTTTTTTCTTTTTGTAGAAAGACGACATCCACTATATCTTCTTCTGGAGTAAAACCTGAGACGGCTTGTTTTAGTATCTCTTTCAGGTCCTTAACATTTCCTTCTCGTTCAGCATCTCTTAATAAAGTAATGAATTTATTTAGATCCTCTAAAGAATAAGAGTCTTCTTCAGCTCTTAATATTTGTTGATGCTCTGTGATGCTCACTTTGTCACCAATTAGTAATTCTTCATATAACTTTTCTCCTGGCCTTAATCCAGTAAAAATGATTTCTATTTCCCCTTTGGGGTTATTTTTATCTTTTAATTCTAATCCGCTGAGTCTTATAAGTCTCTTTGCTAGTTCAAGGATTTTTACAGGCTCTCCCATATCCAAAACAAATACATCACCGCCTTTTCCCATAGCTCCCGCTTGTATAACTAACTCTGCTGCTTCAGGAATAGACATAAAATATCTTATAACTTCAGGGTGAGTAACTGTTACGGGCCCTCCTTCTTTAATCTGTTGTTGAAAGAGAGGGATGGCGGAACCCGAAGATCCTATTACATTTCCAAATCTAACCATAGTCATTCTAGTGCTGTTCTTATCATTTTTTGCTAAGGAGTATGATTGAAGAATTAATTCTGCAAATCTTTTTGTTGCTCCCATTATATTTGTGGGACGAACTGCTTTATCGGTTGATATGAGAACAAATGTTTCAACATTAGAGGCTAATGCAGCTTCTAAACAAGCTTTTGTACCAAATATGTTATTAAAAACTGCTTCAAAGGGATTCTCTTCTACGAGCGGAACATGTTTATAAGCTGCACTGTGGTAAATAGTGTCAACCTTAAAAGCTTCACACACTGAAGTTAGGCGTTTTAAGTTTGTAACATTAGCTAGAACGGATGAAACTGTTACAGATGATATTGACTCTATTTCTTTTTTTATTTCATACAGAGCATACTCATTGGCGTCCAACAAAATTAAGTTTTTTGCGCCATTACGAGCGACCTGTCTTGCTATTTCTGAACCAATAGAACCGCCAGCTCCAGTGATTAAAACTTTCTTATTTTTTATATTCCTATCTAAAAGTTCTTTATTAGCTTCCACCTCTATTCTTCCTAATAAATCAGAGGTATCTACTTCTTTAAGTTCAGATACTAGCACTTTACCTTGTGCTAGCTCAGCTAAGCCTGGAAGAATTCTAACCTTTACTGAATATTCCTCTATCTCTTTAAGTAGTTTCTTTAATATAGATTTAGAAGCAGAAGGAATAGCTATAAGAACTTCATCAATTTTATTTCTTCTAACTAATTTCTCTAACTTTGTAGGATGAAGAACCTTCAGTCCTCCCAAGTAAGTTCCATGCAAAGAACGGTTAGAGTCAATAAATGCTATGGGTTTTAATTCAGAACTCAACCTTAACGCACCAGCTAACTGCATACCTGCAGAACCAGCTCCATAAATAGCCACTCTTTTATCAGTGACTCTTTTAGAGAAAAGATAATGAGCCAATATTCTTGTTCCAATAACAAGGAAAAATACCAAAAGGATGCCAAATATCCAGCCAGTTACAGAAACAATTGAGTTTTCATTCAAAGATGAATGGATATAGTTATCAAGAATTAAATCGAAACTAAATTTAAGAATGAAATTTAATACTAGAGCTAAAGTAATTGTTCTTACAAGAAGATATATAACTGAAAAGTCTATATACCTCAACACAGAATTATAAACACCTGATAAATAAAAAATTAGAATAGAAAAGAAAGGTATCCAGATTAATCTCAATATTTGATCAAGCTTTAATTCAGTTATTACGACATCACTAACTATAAGCGCAGAAATAACAGCAATACTAAGGCAAACAAGATCCGTGGAAGCAACCATAATCCTTTTGACTCTTCTAGTTGAATTTAATAATAATTGTCTCAAAATAGTTAATAAGGCATTAAGTTATTGATATTGATATCGCAAGTGAAATTATTAAACCTAAAATTAATGTGAAATCCCGTCGTTACGAATAACTTTCAGCAAGGTTAACCAAATTATATACACATCAAAAGATAGCGACCTTTTGTTCATATAGTCCCTCTCAAAACTAACCTTTTCAGCAATAGTTAGCTCGTCTCTACCATTTACTTGAGCCCAACCTGTGATACCTGGTTTCATATTATGAATCCCATCTTTTGTCCTATATTCGATTAAATCTTTTTGATTATTTAATGCAGGTCTAGGTCCAACAAAGCTCATATCTCCTCGTATTATAGAAATTAATTGGGGCAACTCATCAATACTAAACCTTCTAAGAAAATTACCTGTTGAAGTGAGGTAAGATTCAGGATTTGATAATAAGTGAGTAGCAACTTGCGGAGTATCTATCTTCATTGTTCGAAACTTCGGCATATAAAAAATTCTATTATTTATTCCAACTCTCTTAGACCAATGAATAATTGGCCCTTTAGAGCTGATTTTTATTAAGATTCCAAAAAAGAACATTAAAGGGAATAGCAAAATTAATAAAATCACTGATAAACTAAAGTCTATTAATCTCTTTGTCTTACTCATTGCTTTTAAAAAATTTATTAAATTATGACATATTTACTAGATCATAAACTAAATAATAATGCTTTTGATTGCAGATAATTTTATATACTAATCTTATTATTATGAATAAGAAGCTTTGTTTCATTGCTAATGTTGACTGGGGTTTTATCTCATTTAGGTTACCTATTGCTCAAGAGGCTAAGAAAGAAGGTTATGAAATTCACTTAATCACAGAATTAACAAATAAAAACAACAGTCTAAGAACACTTGAAGAAAATGATATCCGCGTTCATGGCATTGAATTTAAAAGAAGTAACAGCAATCCTTTTCATTTGATCTTTTTACTAGCTAGGATCATAAAGATACTAAAATTAATTAAACCGGACATAGTTCACCTAATAACAATTAAAGCGGTGTTAATTGGAGGATTAGCTGCAAGAATTATGAACATCAATCAAGTTGTAGT
>Ga0066836_10001467_pt1 | contig 12348 bp, 7 predicted proteins | sample ETNtaG_18_FD_71568 | JGI IMG/M metagenome (GOLD analysis project Ga0066836, IMG submission 71568) | Marine microbial and viral communities from oxygen minimum zone, Eastern Pacific Ocean - ETNP201302SV91 | ecosystem: Environmental > Aquatic > Marine > Oceanic | place: Pacific Ocean: Eastern...
ATTATCTGTTAATTTGGTACCTATAAACCCATCTGCACCAGTGATCAATACATTCATTTCTCCCATATAATTGAATCATAGTCTGCTATGTGGGCGATATATCCACCAGGGTTAATTGGCATTTTTATCCTCGAGCTTACTATTTTTCCGTTCAGTGGTGATTTACATGTTTCAAGTATTTTAGAAGTAAGTGGATGTAATACTTTACCAAGTTCATCACCTTTTGAAACATCAGTTCCAATTTTAAAATTATCATTCTTTAAAAAATGCCCTCCAGATAATGACCTGTAAACATAGTAGTTCGTCACCATTTTTTGTGTTTTTGGTATAACCGGGTCTCCTTCAATCATTTTCAAATGTTTCAATATGTTTAAGGTGCACTCTACGCTAGGATTCATTGTATCATCAATTATGCAGCCACCTCCTGCCTCTACAACTAGCGGTTTTATTCCATTTAAAGCACATTGTGCCGTAAGCATTTTCGGATTTAATGAATATTCTCTCCACCATATAATTTCAGAACCGAATGCTACACTAAGTTTTTTAATTTCATTATTCATGTTCGTTATGTATTCATGATTTATATGGTTATAGTTATCACTTGTTTCAGTACCTTCAATTCCTGAAGCAGAAAAATACGGTTCCTTATCTGTAAAAGCATGAGCAAATGCTACTGGCAATTCATCTGTAGCACCGGTACCATCATGATAGTCAATCATATATTCACATTTTTTAATTAAATTATTCCAAATGACATAGGCAATTTGTTGAGTCAACCAGGCATTTTTATTTGCGCCAGGCCACTGTTGGTTAAGGTCTAAATTATCAGCTGGACTAACTCTTTGCCCTGAACTTTCAATTGTTCCACCAAATTCAACTGTAAAAGGATGTGCAAGTGGAATCGAAATAATAGTACCATTCAGTTTTTTTTCATCGACTCGCAACAATGCTCTTCTTAATATTTCTGCCCCCATAGGCTCCCAACCATGCTGGGTGCTTAACAAACATACTACAGGACCCTTAGAATTGCCTTTGATAATGTGATATGGGACTCTAACTTCTGTTGTAGCAGCCAGAGAGTTAACGTATAAACTTCCAAAGTAATTTGAATGTTCATCAATTTTTTTGATATCGACTTGATTAGTTTCTAACATTTTTACTCCTTATTATGTGTTTTTTGTTTTAGGGTCTAAATAATCTCTTAACCAGTCTCCAAACATTATTAAACCCAAAGTTGTTACGGTAATTGCTATTCCAGGGAAAGTCGCTAACCACCAGGATGTAGCAAGATGATCCCTTCCATCAGCGAGCATACTGCCCCATGTAACAATAGGTGGTTTTACACCAAGCCCTAAAAAACTCAATGAAGATTCCGCTATAATTACAGTTGCTATTTGTAATGTGGATAATACAATTATGGAAGGCATAACATTAGGTAATATATGTACAAACATTATAAAAGAATTTTTTTGCCCAATGGCATATGCCGATTCAATATACTCTTTTTCTCTAATTGAAAGTACCTCACCTCGAACAACTCTTGCAAAGGTAATCCAACCTGTTAGTCCCAATACAATAATAATTACAAGCAAACTATCATCACCCGTAATGCCCACTAAACCAACTATAGATATGGCTAATAAAATAAATGGTATAGACATCAAAGTATCAATAATTCTTGAAATTATTGCATCCGTGATACCTCTGTAAAATCCGCATATTAATCCTAAAAATACACCTAATATCATTGATACTATGACTCCACCAATTCCTACTATCAAAGATATCCTCGATCCATAGATTAAACGGCTCAGCATATCCCTTCCAAGCTGATCTGTTCCCAGAAAATATTCTATTTTACCTCCTGCCCAAAAAGGAGGTAAATACCTCATTCTTAAATTATATTCATTAGGTCCATGCGGAGTTATATAATCTGAAAATATTGCAATGAAAAAGAAGAATATAATAATAATTAGACCAGTTAAACCCACTGGACTTGATTTTATATATTTAAATATTTTCATTATTTATATCTTATTCTGGGATCTAAATAAGCATATATAATATCGACTAAAAGATTTGTAAACATTACAATTAGTGCAAAAATAAAAACACCCGCTTGTACAACTGCATAATCTCTCACCAATACACTTTTTAAAATTAAGCGTCCCATACCAGGCCAAGCAAATACTTCTTCTACTATTACTGACCCACCTAAAATCCAGGCGAATTGTAATCCGAAAACCGTCGTTATGGCAATTAAAGAATTTCTAAGTATATGGTTTTTGATAACATTAAACTTTGACAAACCCTTGGAATATGCTGTTATTACATATTCTTTTCTTATGACTTCAAGCATTGATGATCTTAAAATTCTAGCAAGTGTAGTAGCAATACTTGTCCCTAAAGTAATCGCTGGTAGAATAAAAGAAGATGCCTCTAACCTTCCAGATACTGGTAAAAATTTATAAAACACGCTGAACAGTAATATAAGCATAATACCAATCCAAAAATTTGGCATAGCTCTACCAATAGTTGACACAATTGTCACTATATAATCTAATAAACTGTTTTGATAAATTGCAGACAATACACCCGCAGGAATTGCTATTAATATTGAAATAATGATTGCAAAAAAAGCTAATTCTATAGTTGCTGGCAACCTTTCAAGTACTAATGGCATTGCTGGTGTCTTGAATCTAAATGAATTCCCAAAATCACCATTAAATATCATTTTTAATTGATTTAAATACTGTTCAATCAAAGGTTTATCAAAACCATATGCAATTCTGACTTCTTCAATTTCTTCAGCAGATGCTTCCGGATCCACTAAATGATAAATTGGGTCTCCACTAATTCTTAATAAAACAAAAAGTATGATTGTTAAACCAAAAAGAGGAGGGATTAATTGAAGTAGTCTTTTTATAATATAACTAAGCATTTTTTAGCGGAATGGAAAAACCATTGTTATATCTAGAGTAGATTGGAAATCTTAATATTACTTAACAATAGGATGTTGTTTTTTTGATTTGTTTTAGTTGTAGCTATAAATTTTGTGTTTAATGTGGATAGTACATGCAAATTTTTACAAATAATTTATAAAAATTAAAACAATTTGTTAAACTAAAACATAACGGTTTTAGTTGCAGTAAATTTGCTTTATATTCAAAACTTATAGGGGTATTAATAATTAATACCCCTACTGAATATTTATAATTTAATAAATTGTAGCATCGCCGAACCATAAAAATCCGTCAAGAGGCATATCCCATTTTAACTTTTTATTTACACCAATTGCATCTTTCATCTGGTAGAGCGGTACCATCGGTCCATTGTCATTGACTAAGTGTTGAAGCTTTATGTATTCAGCAGCTCTATTTGCAGGATTCATATTTACTGCTGCACTTCTTATAAGTTTGTCTGCTTGGTCTGCATATGAATCATTCCAACCAGTTCGTTCTCTTCGATCAGATCTAAAGCTTAGTACAGCAATCCAGGGATCGAAAAAAGAGTTGCCTAAAGCATCCATATAAATATCTTGATTTTTATATGGATAATACACTTGCTCTCTGAAAGTTGTTACATCCATTACCCTTAAATCAATTTTTAAGCCTACTGAATTTAGCATTGAAGCAATAATTTCAGCGACTTCTTTCTGCATAAGCCAAGATGTACTTGAATGCATGACTAAAGGAGTGCCATCATAACCAGATTCTTTGACAAGTTTTTTAGCTTTTTCAGGATTATATTCACCAAGCACATTATAAAATTTAGCATCCCATCCAAGAGTAGGTGGTGTAATTCTAGACAATGTTGGAACACCCATACCCTGAATTACTTCCATTAATAACTTCCTATCAATGGCAAGCTTTATAGCTTGTCGAATCTTTTTGTTTGATGTTACGCCAGTCCAATCTGGATTTTTCTTACTTGGACCTGTTCTTAAAACTAACAGCATTACACGAGTGGTCAAATATTCTGATATACTCGTATTTTCATTGTTGTTAATCCTCTCCCAGTCTTGTGGAGGTACACTTAATGTAACATCAACATTACCAGTTAAAAGATTTGCAATTCTAGTGGAACTTTCAGGTATAGATCTCCAAATTATTTTTTCTATATCTGGAGTTCTTTGCCAATAGTCACTATTTACAGACATAGTTAGAGAGTCATCTTTTTTAAACTCATCTAACTTGTATGGGCCAGTCCCAATTGGATGAAATTTGCCTGCATCTTGATTTTTCTTACCTGCAATTGGTGCTTGAATACCACAACCTGTACCAGCCATTTTACTAAGAAAAGCAGGCTCAGGGTTTTTTGTTATCATATTTATTTCGTGATCATTTACTTTTTCTATTTCCTTAATAAATGTCCACTGTTTGAATGTAATAAATTTATCCCTTGATGAGGTATAAATTCTTTCATAAGTCCACTTAACAGCATCAGCATTAAAATTCTCACCATTATGAAACTTAACATTTTTACGAAGTTTTATGTTCCATTTCGTAGGTGATAAATTATTTAGCTCAGTAGCAAGCCATGGTTCAAAATCAGCTGTTTTTCTATTTCGCCACACCAAACAATCAAACATATTCATGTGGGTCCATGTTGCTGCAATCGCCCAATCTGTAGGTGGATCTAAGGAAGATGGCAATTCATTCATTCCTACCGTAAGTACTTCATTATCCTTTGCACTTAAGCTAGCATAAACGAATAATGACAACATGATGAGTAATATTTTTTTCATAGTCCCTCTATTAATTTAATTAGATTTAATTATTTTGTATAAAGAATAATATTAAATCTCTTATTATGTAAAACCGTATATATTACACATGTCAATCTACTTATAAAATAGTTTGTAATGCTCGTCGGTAATATAACCTAATTCCAAATCTTTTTTTATATTTTCTTTGCTTCTGTATTGAGGATCACCATTACCTGCACCACCAGGAAGAATTAGTTCTATTTTGTCATTAGGTTTAAAATCAAATATTGGGAATTCTATTATTTCAAGCCCGTTATAAATTACTTTCCCTTTTATCCCGGAGAGTCCATTATTTAGCCCTTTAGGTTCACAAATAATTTTATCAGGTCTAATTCTCGCCTTAATAGTCTTGCCCGAAATATTTGTAATATTTATTTGCTGACTTAAGCCTCCCCGATATTTACCCGGACCTCCAGAATTAGGAATAAGTTTTTTCATTTCAAAAATAACTGGTGATTTTAGTTCCATAACTTCAATTGGGGTTACAACACTGTTGTGAGGAAAGGCAATTGGTATTAAACCGTCCATATTTTTCATTGCACCTCTTCCACCATGAGGTAAGATATGACAAGAAAATGTATTATCATTTTCATCGGTACCAAATACACTAAAAGGCCAGATAGAACCACTTCCAGCCTGTGCATATTCACCAAATACATCGCTTAGTGCACCAAAAATGACTTGATTGACATTATTAGTTGTTTTTGCTCTCGCTTGAACAGGATGTGGAAATGTTGTATTTAGTATTGATCCTTTAGGTGCAAACACACTAATAGGTTTAAAAAGACCTGTATTATTTGGAATATTTGGAACTAATGCACACTTGAAAGGGTACATTGTTGAAGAATGTGTTACATTATAAACGCAGTTAATAGATGCTCTGTTAGTCTGTGATGAGGAGCCTGTATAATCTACAAATATATCAAAATCACTTATTTCTATTTTAACATTTAAATTAACTGTATCGAAGTATCCATCAATATTTAAACTATACTTATAAATACCATTTTTTAATTTATAAATTTTGCTTCTTAATAAATCCTCTGAACTTCCTCTAATTATACTAGAAAGATTTGCGAAATTATTTATATTGTAATCATTAAAGAACTCCTCAATTCTACTTTTCCCTAGTTTATGAGTCCCTATTATTGCACGTAAATCTCCAATTACTAAATCCGGGACACGCGTATTACTCGAAATAATATTAAACAAAAAATTGTTCTCTACATTTTTTTTGACAAGTTTACTTGGAGGGACACATAAACCTTCTGTAAAAACATCATTAGCTATAATATCACCGTTATGGCCACCGATATCTGCAAGATGAGCGATAGTCCCTATAAATCCAATTAATCTTTTTTTGTAGAATATCGGTGTTAAGATCGCATAATCTGGCAAATGCCCTGCAGCAATCCATGGATCATTAGTAACCAAAACGTCACCATCATTAATATTATTTCTACCTAATGCATTAATTATTTTTCTTGCTGTAGATGGAATTATCACACAAAAGTCTGGAGGACTAAAACTTGATTGACAAATAGAATTCCCTGATGAATCAAGTAAAATACAAGCAAAATCATGACTATCGCTAACAATTGTTGAAAAGGCCGTTTTTATAGTAGCATTATCTATCTCATCCATAATTGCCACAAGCCTTTGCCATTTTATTTCAAGATCTATCGGGTCTTTAACATGAATCTTTTTTTTATTTTTCATAATGCCTTAATAACAAAATTAAATCATAAATATATTTTATTTGTCTTATCCTCTTTTTTCTTCATGGAATCTCTATTTTTGTAATTACCTAATCCACCACCACCAGCAGTAATGACTTCAACATACTCATTCTTTTTTATAACAACCGGATCTGTTTTTTGTTCTTTCCCATTAATTAAAATTTTAGCGCTTCCTCCATTGTCACCACCATTTAAACCCTTCGCTGTATTTTTTACAAAATTTGGTCTAAAACTAAATTGTAAAGGCAAACTGGATAGTGATGTAATTTTCACATATTGTCCCGCACCTCCTCTATATTTGCCTCTACCCGCAGTGTTAGGGGCAATATTTCTTTCTACCATAATAGGAGCCCTCGATTCAGCAATTTCTGTTTGAATCATCGTACAATTTGTAGGATAAACTGTACAATCTAAACCATCATTTGTACCTGTTGCCCCCATTCCACCTTTTGGCATAAAAGTCATAGCAAAATAATTATTTTTGTGATCAACTCCAACTGCCCGAAATATGACATTATGGCCACACCCAGCTACGACATTATCTTTAAATTCTTTAGATAGTGCATTGTTTATAAGAGAACTTATATGTATCCCAGTCCTAGTTCTGGCATATACTGGGAAGGGTTTGCTCGCATTTAGTATACTGTTTTCATCTAAAATTATTTCTATTGGGCAATATTGTGTCCCAATATTTGGAATTTTTCCAAAAAGTATGTACTGTATAGCATAAAAAGTATCTGCCATCGTATATGAGTATGGCACATTTATAGGCTGCCGTTCTCTCTGCTTATCTGTCCCTGAGTAATCAACAACTATTTTATCTTTTTTAATTTCAATTTTAGCTTTCAGAGCTATATCTTTCCTTTTTTCCTCTTCCTTCTCAGTTAAAATTCCATCAACTTTAATTTCGGAACTAAAACTTCCTTTCGGGAATTTTTCTATTTCTTTCTTAAAAGCCTTCTTCATTCGAGGGGAGTACTCGTTTGCTATAGATTCAAAATTTAAGTTTGAAATGCTTTTATTTAAATTATTTATGCTAGACTTAATACTATTTATCGTACTCACCATAGCAAACAAATCTCCTAAGACTAACTTGGGTAATCTCACATTGGATTCAATCATATGAATTAATTCTTCGTTCAATTTAAATGATTTGTATAATTTAATTGGAGGGATCATAAGTCCTTCCTCATAAAAATCCCAAGCTCTAAAATCCCCTATTGCTCCTCCTATATCAGCAACGTGCAGTATCGTTCCAACAAAACCAGTAATTTTTTTACCATTAAAAATCGGTGATACTAATGCAACATCAGATTTATGCCCCGAGCAAATCCAGGGATCATTTGACATTATGATATCTCCATCACTCAACTTTCCTTCAAAATAATTAGCTATTATACTTATTGTTCTTGGCATACATGTTATGAACAATGGCATACATTCGGTCGGCATACCAACGCATCGTCCATGTTGATCTGATATTACTAACGAATAATCCTTCCCATCTCTGACAGCACTTGAAAATGCAGTCTTTAGTAGGATATTATCTGCTTCATCCGCAATTGATTTTAATCTAGCAAGTATAATTTCCAAATTAATTGGATTTGTTAAATCCAACTTTTTTGCTCTACTCTCACTCTCTTTAATATTTACATTAATGTCACCATTTGTTTTTTTTAAGTAAATACCTTTATTCCCTACGACTATTGTTGTGTTTAAACATTCAATTATTACTGGGCCCTTATAGGTTTTTCCAACTTCTAAGTTCTCATATTTAACAATTTTGCAGTCTACCCATTTATCAATATTTTCGAACCATACTTTTCTTTTATTTGATTTACTTTTTACTTCTTTGTTATCAGTATAATCTTTAATTATTTTTTGTTTTTTTTCGTTTATAACAATCTTTATAGAGGTAATCTGTATTTCATAACTGAGTGAAACACCGTATTTTCCCTTATATTTATCGTTAAACTTATCTTTTATGGTTTCTAATGATAATTTGTTGTTATAAATTATTTGAAGATCAAAACCTTGCCCTTCATATCTCATTTCCAAATATATTTCAGTATTAAATTCTTTTTTATCTATTTTTGAGTATTTTAAAAATTTATAGGTTTTTTCTATACTTTTATTTATAAATTTATTTAATTCACTTAACTTAATATTGTTAATCTTTTTTAAAAATGAATAATTCTTTTCCAATCCAATTTTTGATGTCAAAAACCCTAAAGATGATAAAATGCCAGCTCTTTTTGGTACTATAAATGAATTTATACCTAGTTTCTCACATAAATCGTAAGCATGAAGCGGCCCCGCCCCTCCGAAAGCATATAGTATATTTTCACGTGGATCTTCACCCATTTCAGTAACATGTAATTTTATGGCCTGACTCATATTTTCATTTACAACCTTACGAATACCTTTCACAAATTCTTCATAATCATAACTATTTTTTGTAGCTACTTTCTTTACTTGATTAACAGCCTTTACTTTATTAAGACTCAGGTAACCCGCAAGTTTTGTGTTGTCAGACAAATATCCCAGCAAAAGATTAACATCTGAAATTGTAATATTACTACCACCAAGATCATAACAAATTGGACCCGGATTGGATCCAGCACTATTTGGCCCGATTTTAATCAATCCCAATTCATCGATGTTGGCAATACTTCCTCCTCCAGATCCGATTTCAAGCATTTCAATGCTAGGTACTTTTATTTTTATACCGCTACCCGGCTTGTTACCATTAATTCTGCCAAACTCAAATGAAGATGATTTATATGGCGTACTATTTTTTAATAAACATATCTTAGCTGTTGTACCTCCCATATCAAAAGCAATAGCATTACGATTTTTATTTTCTTTTGATAAATAACTAATTGCCAAAGCACCTCCAGCTGGACCTGATTCTAACAATCTTATAGGATTTGCTATAGAATCTTTTAACGATGCTGTTCCCCCGTCTGACCATATTAATTTTATATCACTATTTATATTTTGTTTTTTTATCTCATTATTTAATTTGCTTAAGTAATTTTCTGCAATAGGTTGTATATAAGCATTAGAACATGTTGTATTCAATCGATCAAACTCGCCTATTTCTGGACAAATCTCAGATGATAAACTTATATGAATATTTTTATTTTTTCCTCTTATTAACTTTTTTATTAATTTTTCATGATAATCATTTTTGTAACTGTGCAATAATACAATAGCAACTGATTTAACATTTAAATTTGTTAATTTATTAATCAATCTATTTATTTCACTTGTTTTAATTTCTTTGTATATTTTACCATCGATCAAAATTCTCTCATCAATTTCAAATCTTAATGGTTTTGGAACCAACACCTTAGGTTTTAATAGTAGTCTATCATAAGGATCATACCTGTTCCCTTTACCTGTATATATAATATCCCCAGCACCTTTAGTAACAAATAGTGCAGGAGCAGGTTCCGTCCTTGATATTAGTGAGTTAGTAAACAAAGTAGTCCCATGTATGACGTCAATTTTATCATTGGATAAAAATTTGATATTACTACTATTAGTAATATTACTCAGACCGGCAATTATTGCTTTATGTGGATTAGAACTGGTCGTTAATATTTTTTCTTCATACAGTTTATTCTTTTTCTGATCGTACAAAATAATGTCTGTAAAAGTTCCGCCAACATCGATACCAATCTTATAGAAGTTATTTGCTATCATAGAATTTCTAATTTATTCAACGCTTTTACAGCGCCATCCAAATTGCTAAAGTTCATAAAATTATAATTAGGTGAATAGATTATACCTGAAGCCCCAGCATTAAAACTATTTATGACACTTTCATAAACTATTTCTGGAGTACACTTTGCCTGTAAAGAATTGTAACTGGGTGCATCAACTCCAATACCCATATAAACCGGTTTTTTATTACTAACCCCATTTACTGCTTCGTAGCACTGGTTGTAAACATAATTGTCTGGTTTTAAGCCTTTTTCGACCAACAAATCCCATTTTGTTGTTTCAAGATTTAATATTTCATTAAAAAAAGTCAATACTTTATCATTGTCATAGTCGAATATATTTTTGTTCCAAAATTCTATTTCTTTAGTGTAAATTGAACCGCCTTGATGCTGGTAAGTTATTGGTTTAACCCAATCACAATAATCTATTATCTCATCCCAGGGCCATTGAGCTTTTCGTAAAGGACTAAAATGATTTCGATTCCAGATATTTAAGCCGAACTCTAAATCACTATTTATCCACTTTACAAGTCCATATAGTTCTTTATCTAAATTTTTGTTATTTTCTAACCATAATTTCTCCCAAATCAATATCTCTGGGTTATATAAAATTAAATTCAAAAATTCTATAAAGGATAATTTTTTATTTTTGTTAATAATCTTTAGTACTTTTAAAAAAGAATCTTTAACTTTACAAACATCAATGTTTTTAGTTGCCGCATAATTTTCGAAATCAATTGAGAAATCAGTGGGCACTATACCCTGAATTAACTGATCTAAAGGACTGCATCTTTCATTACACCACATAACTCCATCTATGTTATATGATCTGCACTGATCTTCAATAATTGCTTTTATCCAATTTCTATAGTCTTTGTTAAAAGTACTTGGTTCACCAGATATCCTACCGAGCAAATCAGTTTCTAAACAATTTACTATATTAGGGATATCTACATTCTTAATTGAACCATGCCCATCATATTTAAAAAAAGGTTCCATCAATTCTATGTAAACCTTGATGTCATATTTTTTTGCACAATCTATAATATCTTTTACAATATCAGTGTCTTTAAATATTTCATCCTTAGTATAAAAATCTTTTATAAGTGTCTGACTATAATATGCTTCATTTGGTCTAAAATAAGCTCCTCCTTTTAAATCTATCGGTTCATTTACACCATGATCAGGCCAACCATCATATTCATAAGAAATACTTCGACCAATTTTTAGAGCTAACCAAGATACAGTACATAAGAAAATAGAATTTATCTGGAATCTGTTTTTTAATTTAGCTATACACTCTTCAACTCCCTCATCAACAAAGCTAAGAGGGTTAATCTGTATCCCATTTAGAAATTGATTTTTGTTTTTCATGTCAAATTTGGACCCAATTATGTTGCCAATCTTCAGAAAATTTGACGGCCCCATTTCGTTTTACCAGAATATCTTCATTAATTCCCGTAGACCAAATACCTTTATCTAGTGACAATCTCTTTGGGTGGTATGATAACGCGACATTATTTTTCAAATCCCAATCTTCTGAATCATTTGGGATAACGCTATTATAAAAGGGTTTTTCTATTGTATCTAGACCTTGTCCATGGAAATCAAAACCATTTTGTTTATGCATGTCGTACCCAAACTCAGACAATATTTTTTCATAAAATGCTCCCGCTTGTTTTAGAGTCACAGAATCCTTAATAAATTGAAGCATTTCATCAAATACCAACAACTCATCGTGCATTATTTTTTCTTCAAGTTTATGTACTTTTTTGAAAGCAAGATTTTTTGTAATTTCTAGCCAATGCCCGCTTGGGCCACAAATCTCTAAATGATATCTTATTTTATTTTTAATTTTTATTTTTATATTTTGCGGATGCGAATAATTATCTTTCTCATCACCGTAAAATATTAGTAAATCTCGAATACCATTTCCCCATAAAATTTTAGTAATATCACTTGATAGTTCAATTTGTGTCTTGTTTTTCTTGTGATATTCTAAAACATGATCTTGAAATTGATTTAATGTATATTTTGCTAAATCCCATAGTTTATATATTTCACTTACCTCCCATTCTGTTTTTACCATTTTAACTTTATCGAATATTTC
>Ga0066836_10001470_pt1 | contig 12342 bp, 9 predicted proteins | sample ETNtaG_18_FD_71568 | JGI IMG/M metagenome (GOLD analysis project Ga0066836, IMG submission 71568) | Marine microbial and viral communities from oxygen minimum zone, Eastern Pacific Ocean - ETNP201302SV91 | ecosystem: Environmental > Aquatic > Marine > Oceanic | place: Pacific Ocean: Eastern...
GAAAATTCTCCAAGTTTATGACCTACCATTTCTTCAGAGATTTTAATTGGTATAAATTTTTTTCCATTATAAATCAAGAAACTAACACCAACAAATTCAGGAATAATTGTAGATTTTCTTGACCAAGTTTTTATTGGCGCGGGTTTATTGTCAGCCTTCATTTTTTCAACTTTTTTTAGAAGACTTGGATCTACGAAAGGACCTTTCCAAACTGAACGTGACATAAATTAATTCCTTTTTTTCCTTCTTGTTATAATAAATTTATTTGTTCTTTTATTTTTTCTAGTCTTTAAACCTTTTGCAGATTGGCCCCAAGGAGATACTGGATTCCTTCCCCCTGAAGTTTTTCCTTCTCCTCCACCATGTGGGTGATCTACTGGATTCATTACAACACCTCTTGATTGAGGTCTGATTCCCTTCCATCTATTTCTTCCAGCTTTTCCTATTTTAATATTTTGATGATCACTATTAGAAACAGATCCAATTGTTGCTCTTGCAGAACTAATGATCTTTCTTATTTCGCCAGAGTTTAATTTAATGATGCAATAATTTTCATCTATTCCAGAAATTTGAGCTGATGACCCAGCTGATCTAACTAATTTACCACCCCCATTAGGGTTTAACTCAATATTATGAATATCAGTTCCAGTTGGAATATCAGATAACGGCATACAATTGCCAATTTTAATTTCCTTATTTTTTCCTGACACTATCTCATCACCAATATTAATTTTGTTTGGTGCAATAATATAATTTTGTAAACCATCCTCATATTTGATCAAAGCAACATAAGCTGATCTATTTGGGTCGTATTCAATTCTTTCAATTTTCGCTTTCATGTCATCTTTCTTTCTATAAAAATCAATTTGTCTATATTTTTGTTTATGACCAGCTCCTTTATGTCTAGAAGTAATTCTGCCAAGATTGTTTCTTCCACCTGTTGAATGACTTCCTGAAGTTAAAGATTTAACTGGTTTGCCTTTCCATAAATTTTTTCTATCAACTAGAACAGTTCCTCTTGTAGATTTTGTATATGATTTAAAAACTTTTAATGGCATGTTTTATCTATACTCCTGTAGCCAAATCAATACTTTGGCCTTTTTTTAATGTCACAATTGCTTTTTTGTGGCCCGATTTGAAAGCTTTCTTATTTCGAATAAATTTAGTTTTTCCTTTTATATTAATAGTATTTATTTTTACTACATTAACTTTAAATATTTTTTCTATACTTCTTTTAATAGATTCTTTGCTTGCCCTTTTATTTACTTTAAAAACAACTTTATTAAATTCTGACAAAGAGGTTGCCTTTTCAGTTAAATTTGGTGAAATTATTGTATCTAAGTAATGGAATTTTCTCATTTGGACAATCTCTCCTGAAAAGATTTTATTGATGTAGTTGTAAAAACAACATTTTTATATTTTAAAATATCGTAAGCATTTGCTCCTTCTTGATCAATAATTTTTAAATTAGGAATATTTCTTGTTGATTTAATTATTTTAGATTTGGAGCTTTTGTCTGAAATTAATAATGAATTTTCAAGCTTATTTTTTATTAAAAATTGATTAAATATTTTAGTTTTCTTAATCTCACTTTTAAAATCTTCAACAACAAAAAGAGAATTAACTTTATTTTTTTGTGACAATAAATGAAATAGACCTAATTTTCTTATTTTTTTATTAATCTTTTTTATTTTATATACTTTTCCTTTAGGACCATGGGCTACTCCACCACCAACAAAAATTGGAGCTTTTCTACTACTGTGTCTTGCTCCTCCAGTTCCTTTTTGAGCATAAATTTTTGCTGTAGAACCTCTTATTTCACCTCTTTGTTTAGTTTTTGCTGTACGTGGTTTAAAATGATTGTTTTGCCAATCAATCAAAGATTGGATCATTATAGTGTTTGGTTTCAGAGAAAAAATTTTATCTGATAACTCTATATCACTAATCTTTTTTCCATCTATATTTATAACTTTCAATTTCATTATTATTTTTTAACCTCTTTATTTTCTTCTTTAGCTTTAGATTTTCCTTTTTCTTCTTTCGTCACTGGATCTTTTGATTTTTCTTTTTTTTTAGAATCTTTTGAACTCACTTCAGTTTTACTCTTGGCAGCTTTTTCAATTGTGCCTATCTTGTTAATTTTTTTAGCATTTGTTTTAATTAAAACAATTGAATTTTTTGATCCTGGAACAGAACCTTTAACAAATATGAGACTATTTTCTAAATCAGACTTGATAATTTCAAGATTATGAATTGTTCTATATTTATCACCCATGTGTCCAGCCATCTTTTTGCCCTTAAAAACTTTGCCAGGATCCTGGTTTTGTCCTGTTGATCCATGAGCTCTGTGTGAAACTGAAACTCCGTGTGATGCTCTTAAACCTGAAAAATTATGTCTTTTCATTACTCCTGCAAAACCTTTGCCGATTGTTTTAGATGTAATATCTACAAACTTTTGATTTTTAAATAGTTCTAATCCAATTTCATTTCCTTCTTTATATTTTGTAATATCATCAACTCTAAATTCTTTTAAAATCTTTTTTGCTTCTGTTGATTTTTTAGCAAAAACTCCTTTCATTTGTTTTGTAAGTTTTGAATTCTTAATTTTGCCAAAACCAACTTGTATAGCATCATAACCTCTCTTTTCCTTTGTTATTACGTCTAAGATTCTACCCTTTTCAATAGACAAAACTGTAACGGGGACAGAAATTCCTGAATCAAAAAATTCTCTGGTCATTCCTAATTTTTTTCCTATTAATCCTATACTCATAAATCTCTATAATTTAATCTCTATATCTACACCTGAAGCCAAATCTAATTTCATAAGCGCCTCTACAGTTTGTGGTGTTGGTTCTAAAATATCAATCAATCTTTTGTGTGTCCTTGTTTCAAACTGTTCTCTACTCTTTTTATCTATGTGAGGTGATCTTAGGACTGTAAAGATTTCCTTTTTTGTAGGTAGAGGTATCGGACCTCTAACTTGAGCTCCCGTTCTCTTTGCTGTATTAATTATTTCAACAGTAGAAAGATCTAGTATCTTATTATCATATGCTCGCAAATGTATTCTTATATTTTGTTTATCCATAAATTTAAGCTAATTTTTTAGTTACCTCATCCTGAACATTTTGTGGAACTTTTTCGTAATGATCAAAAAACATTGAATATTGAGCTCTTCCTTGTGACATTGATCTAAGATTATTTATATAACCAAACATATTTGCAAGAGGAACCAACGCACTTATTACTGTAGCGTTTCCTCTTTTGTCTGTTGTTGAAACTTGACCTCTTCTACTATTTAAATCGCCTATAACATCACCCATATAATCTTCCGGTGTAACAACTTCCACTCTCATCATTGGTTCCAAAAGCTTAAGAGAAGCTTTAGTGCATGCTTCTTTGAAACAATGTCTGGAAGCAATTTCAAAAGCCAAAACGCTTGAATCTACATCATGATGTAAACCATCAACGATTGTAACTTTGTAATCAATTAATGGGAAACCTGCTAATATTCCACTGTCGGCTACACTTTCGATTCCTTTTTCTACTCCTGGGATAAATTCTTTTGGAATAGCTCCTCCTTTAATCTTATTATCAATCTCTCTTCCTTTTCCAGGAGCTAAAGGCTCTACTGTTAATTCTACTTTAGCAAATTGCCCTGCCCCACCACTTTGCTTTTTGTGTATATATGTATTGTTTGATGATTTTAAAATTGTTTCTCTGTAAGCTACCTGAGGAGCTCCTATATTAGCTTCAACTTTAAACTCTCTTTTCATTCTATCAACAATAATATCTAGATGAAGTTCTCCCATACCTTTTATTATCGTTTGTCCAGATTCTTCATCTGATGTAACTCTGAAAGAAGGATCTTCTCTTGCTAATCTTCCCAGTGCCTCTCCCATTTTTTCTTGATCACCCTTAGTTTTAGGCTCAACTGCAATTTCTATTACAGGATCTGGAAAATCCATAGGTTCAAGAATAACTGGGTTTTTTTCGTCACTTAAGGTATGACCAGTAATTGTGAATTTAAGGCCAGCTAAAGCAACTATATCTCCAGTATTAGCTTCTTTAATGTCTTCTCTACTATTAGCATGCATTAAAAGCATTCTTCCAACTCTCTCTTCTTTATCCTTTGTTGTATTGTAAATACCTGTTCCTGATTTAAGTGTACCTGAATATATTCTGATAAAAGTTAAAGTTCCTACAAATGGGTCAGTTGCGACTTTGAAAGCTAATGCTGAAAAAGGCTCCCCATCATCAAATTTTCTTTCTAACTCATCTTTAGAATTAGGCTTTGTTCCTTTTATTGAACCTATATCTTTAGGACTAGGCAAAAAATCCACCACAGAATCTAGCAATGGCTGAACTCCTTTGTTCTTGAAAGCAGAACCAGTCAGAACTGGCACAAAATCAAATTTTAAACATCCTTTTCTTACACATGATATTAGATCTTTTTCTGATATTTCTTTTCCATTTAAATAATCACCCATCAATTTTTCATCTTGTTCTACTGCTGTTTCAACTAATTCTTTTCTATACTTGTCAGCTTCTTGCTTTAAATCTGCAGGTATGTCAGAATATTCGAATTCAGCACCTAGCTTTTCATCTTTCCATAAGATTGCTTTCATTTTAATTAAATCAATAACACCTTTTAGAGATGCTTCTATTCCTACAGGTATCTGCATCACCAAAGGTTTAGCACCAAGACGTTCTTTAATCATACGAACACACATAAAATAATCTGCTCCGGTTCTATCAAGTTTATTAACAAAGCAAACTCTGGGCACCTTATATTTGTCTGCTTGTCTCCAAACAGTTTCTGATTGAGGTTCTACACCAGCTACGCCATCAAAAACACAAATAGCTCCGTCCAAAACTTTTAAAGATCTTTCAACTTCTATGGTAAAATCAACATGTCCTGGTGTGTCTATAATATTAATTCTATGTTCTCTCCAAAAACATGTGGTGGCAGCTGATGTGATTGTAATACCTCTTTCTTGTTCCTGTTCCATCCAATCCATTGTTGCGGCACCATCATGTACTTCACCTATCTTATGACTCTTTCCTGTATAATATAAGATTCTTTCTGTTGTTGTAGTTTTACCTGCATCTATGTGCGCCATAATTCCAATGTTTCGATATTTTTCTAAAGGATGAGTTCTTGCCATGATTACCACCTATAATGAGCAAATGCTTTATTTGACTCAGCCATTTTATGTGTATCTTCTCTTTTCTTAATCGCTGAACCTTTATTTTGAGAAGCATCCATTAATTCATTAAATAATTTATCTGACATTGATTTATTTTTTCTTTTCCTTGTAGCGTCAAGTAACCATCTTAATGCTAAAGTTCGCGATCTCTTCATCTTAACTTCTTGAGGAACTTGATATGTTGCTCCTCCTACACGTCTAGATCTAACTTCAAGATTAGGACGGATGTTATTAATTGCATCATTAAATATTTTGATAGGATCATCTTTAGTTTTATTTTTTATTTTTTCTAAAGCGTCATAAATTATTTTTTCAGAAGTAGATTTGTTCCCATCATACATCACGAAATTAATAAATTTTGCTAATATTGTTGATTTATATTTAGGGTCGGGATACAAAATTCTCTCTGGGGCTCTTTTTTTTCTTGACATAATTTTATTTAGGTTTCTTGGTTCCGTATTTAGATCTTTGTTGCTTTCTTGCTGCAATTCCTTGTGTATCTAGATTACCTCTTAGTATGTGATATCTAACTCCAGGTAAATCTTTTACACGACCTCCTCTTATTAATACCACCGAGTGTTCTTGTAAATTGTGACCTTCGCCAGGTATATAGCAAGTAACCTCATGGCCATTTGAAAGTCTTACTCGAGCAACTTTTCTTAATGCTGAATTTGGTTTTTTTGGTGTAGTGGTATAGACCTTAGTGCAAACTCCTCTTTTTTGGGGAGATCTTTCTAAGGCTGGTACCTTACTCCTAAGCCTAGGCTTAGTTCTTGATTTTCTTATCAACTGGTTAATCGTTGGCATAATTCTATAAATACTTATTAATGTTTGGAAAAGTTAAGATTGAATCAAAAAACTTATATCAATTTCAGCTAGTGTTTAAAGCAACATGTGCCTTACTTCCAACCATCAAAATTGCGCTAAACTACTAATTGAGTTGTTAAAAGTCAATAACTCAAATAATCAATTTTGCACGTAATCAAAGGTTTTTTAAGCAGTGGTGGCTGGGTTTTCTTTTGTTTTATCAATCGTTTCTTCAGCTATTAATCTGTCTCTTTCATCGGCAATTTTTTGCCATTTGATTTTAGTAGATCCAGTACCTGCGGGTATTAAACGACCTACAATAACATTTTCTTTTAAACCGTCAAGTTTATCAACTTTTCCTTTTATTGCGGCATCAGTAAGAACTCTTGTAGTTTCTTGGAATGATGCTGCAGATATAAAAGAATTTGTCTGAAGAGATGCTTTAGTAATACCTAATAAAATTCGTTCTCCTACAGCTGGTTTTTTATTATTTTTTTTCAGTAATTCATTATCATCATCAAATATTATTTTATCAACTATTTCACCTGTTAAGTATTTTGATTCACCAGGAGCTTTGATTTCAACTTTTTTTAACATTTGTCTTAGTATAGTTTCTATATGCTTATCGTTTATTGAAACACCCTGAAGACGATAAACTTCTTGAACTTCATTTACAAAATATTCAGTTAAGAACTCAATTCCTAAAATTCGCAAAATATCATGTGGAGCAGGACTTCCATCCAGAAGGTATTCCCCTTTTTTAATTTTTTCACCTGGGTTAAAATTTATATGTTTACCTTTTGGTATTAAATATGATGAAGACACACCTTCACTTTGTACAATTGAAACTTTTTGTTTTCCTCTTAGTTCTTTACCAAATTCAATAACACCATTGTTTTCTGCTATTATAGCGCTATCTTTTGGCCGCCTTGCCTCAAAAAGTTCAGCAACTCGTGGTAAACCTCCAGTAATATCTTTAGTCTTCGATGTTTCCTTTGGAAGTCGGGCCAAAACATCCCCGGCAGTTACTTTTTGTCCATCATTAACTGAAAGAATTGAATCAGGAACTAAATAATATCTAGCTTCATTATCATCCGCTTTTTTAACAACATTACCTTTTTCATCTCTAAGTGTAATTCTAGGTTTTAATTCAGCATTCTTTGATTGTGATCTCCAGTCTAAAACCGACTTAGATGAAATTCCAGTCATATCATCTACAGTTTCAGCTAATGAAACCCCATCTACAAGATCCATATAACTAACATTTCCACTTTTTTCTGCTATCACTGGAAGAGTATATGGGTCCCATTCACATATTTTTTTCCCTTTTTCAACGCTATCATCAGTATCATAAAAAAGTTTAGCTCCGTAAGGAACTTTGTATACTGCTAGTTGTCTTTCATTGTTATCTTCGATTGAAATTTGTGTATTTCTTCCCATAATAATTTTATTCTTTTTAGAATCTTCAATTATGTTTCTATTAGCTATTTTTATTTTACCTGTTGAGTGAGCAACTATTTGAGATTCTTCTTTAATTTGAGCTGTACCACCTACGTGGAATGTTCTCATGGTTAGCTGTGTACCAGGTTCTCCAATAGATTGGGCTGCTATCATTCCAATTGCTTCCCCTTCTGAAACTATTTTTCCTCTGGATAAATCTCTACCGTAGCAGAGAGCACAAACACCTTTTTTAGATATACATGTTATTACTGAATGAACTTTAATAGATTTTACTCCAGCTGTATCAATTTTTTCGCATGTTTTTTCATCAATGATTTTCTTTTTTCCTAAAATTGTCTCGCCAGTAATCGGATGTTTTATATCTTCTGCGGCTGTTCTACCAAGAACTCTATCTGATAAACTTACTATAATATTACCTCCCTCGATAATCTCAGAAAGACTAAGAGAATCCTTAGATTTGCATCCGCAATCATGCTTTGTTATTGAAATATCTTGAGCTACATCACAAAGTCTTCTTGTAAGATATCCAGAATTGGCTGTTTTTAGTGCAGTATCAGCTAAACCTTTTCGAGCTCCATGTGTCGAATTAAAATATTCTAATGCAGTTAATCCTTCTTTAAAATTAGCTGTAATTGGTGTTTCAATAATTTCACCAGAAGGTTTTGCAATTAGACCTCTCATTCCAGCTAATTGCTTCATTTGAGCAGCAGATCCTCTTGCTCCAGAGTTTGCCATCATAAAAACTGAGTTTGTTTCTATTAGGTCATTAGGCATTATTTTTGTTGCTGATGAAATTTCTTTCATCATTTCGTTAGCTACAAGGTCGGTACACTTAGACCATACATCTATTACTTTATTGTATTTTTCACCTCTTGTTATTAAGCCTTCAGCATATTGGGCTTCATAATTTTCTATCTGTTTTTTAGCATCATTTACAAGTTTTTCTTTAGTTTTCGGAATAATTAAATCATCTTTACCAAAAGAAATTGCTGCCTTAAAGGCATGCTTAAAGCCTAAAGATTTTAACTTATCACAAAAAATGACTGTCTCTTTTTGACCGCAGTAACGATAAACAACATCGATAATCTCTGATATTTGCTTTTTTGAAAGAACTTTGTCTATTAAATTAAATTTTATTTTTGCATGTTTTGGTAAAATGCTCGATAGAATAAACCTTCCAGCTGTTGTTCTGTGCTTTTCTATAATTTCTTTACCTTTATCATCTATTGTTTCAAATCTACAAATTATTTCTGAATGTAAGCTTATATTTTTAGTATCAAGCGCTTGTTCTAATTCTGTAACATTTGTGAAATATCCTTTAGGTCTTTTTTCTTTTGATTTTATTTCATTTGATTGTGATAAATAATAAATTCCTAATACCATATCTTGGCTAGGTACAATAATTGGTTTTCCATTTGATGGACTTAAAATATTATTAGTAGACATCATTAAAACTCTTGCTTCTAATTGAGCTTCTAAGCTTAATGGAATATGCACGGCCATTTGATCCCCATCAAAATCAGCATTAAACGCTGAGCAAACCAAAGGATGTAGTTCAATAGCACTACCTTCTATTAATTTAGCTTCAAAAGCTTGAACACCAAGTCTGTGTAATGTAGGAGCTCGATTAAGTATCACAGGATGTTCACGTATTATGTGTTCTAATGCATCCCAAACTTCTGGTTTTTCTTTTTCAACCATTTTTTTAGCTTGTTTGATTGTTGTAGCAAGACCAAGTTTGTCAAGTCTTGCATACAAGAAAGGTTTGAAAAGTTCTACAGCCATCTTCTTTGGTAATCCGCATTGATGAAGTTTTAATTCAGGCCCAGCCACAATTACTGATCTACCTGAATAATCTACTCTTTTACCTAATAAATTTTGTCTAAATCTACCTTGTTTTCCTTTTAACATTTCTGCCAATGATTTTAGTGGTCTTTTACCAGTGCCAGTGATAACTCTACCTCTTCTTCCATTATCAAATAAAGCATCGACTGACTCTTGAAGCATTCTTTTTTCATTTCTTACAATTATATCGGGGGCCTTCAGATCAATTAGTCTTTTTAGTCGATTGTTTCTATTAATTACTCTTCTGTATAAATCGTTTAAATCTGATGTAGCAAACCTTCCCCCGTCAAGAGGAACCAAAGGTCTAAGCTCTGGAGGTATAACTGGAATAGTTGTTAAAATCATCCACTCAGGTTTATTTCCAGATGCTAAGAAAGACTCTATTAATTTTAATCTTTTAATTGCTCTTTCTTCTGCAACTTTTGATTTAAGTTCTTGTAATAAAGCTCTCAATTTATCTCTTTCGGCTTTAAGATCGAGTTTAGTTAAAATTTCTCTAATTGCTTCAGCTCCAATACCAGCCTGAAATGAATCGTCTCCATATTCATTTTGAGCTTTTAAATATTCTTCTTCACTAAGAAGTTGGTTTTTAGTTAATTTAGTTAAACCTGGCTCAATAACTAAAAAACTTTCAAAATACAAAACCTTTTCAACATCTTTTAGTTTCATGTCGATGGCAGCAGAAATTCTGCTGGGTAATGATTTTAAAAACCAAATATGTGCTACGGGTGTAGCAAGTTCTATGTGGCCCATTCTATCTCTTCTTACATTAGATCTTGTTACTTCTACTCCACATTTTTCACAAATTATTCCCCTAAATTTCATTCTTTTGTATTTTCCACACAAACATTCGTAATCTTTAATAGGTCCAAAAATTCTAGCGCAGAAAAGACCATCTTTTTCAGGTTTAAAGGTTCTATAGTTTATAGTCTCAGGTTTTTTAATTTCACCGAAAGACCACGATTTTATTTTTTCTGGACTTGCTAAAGTAATCTTAATTCTGTTGAATTTCTGTTCTATTGATTCTTTGCCAAATAATTTTGCTATACTTTTCTTCATAAAATTTAATTTAAATCTATATCTAAGCCCAAAGATTTTATTTCATTTACTAAAACGTTAAATGATTCTGGTATTCCAGACTCAAATTTGTCATCCCCTTTAACTATTGTTTCATATACCTTGGTACGACCAGCCACATCATCAGATTTAACTGTTAGCATTTCTTGGAGTGTGTAAGCAGCTCCGTAAGCTTCTAAAGCCCAAACTTCCATCTCACCAAATCTTTGTCCTCCTAGCTGAGCTTTTCCTCCTAAAGGTTGTTGTGTAACTAAACTATAAGGGCCAGTAGATCTTGCGTGTATTTTATCTTCTACTAAATGGTGAAGTTTCAGCATATAAATAATACCTACAGTTACTTTTCTATCAAATTTTTCACCTGACCGCCCGTCCCATAAACTTGTTTGTCCAGACGAAGGTAAATCAGCTAATTTTAATAAACCTGTAACGTCATCGACTGAAGCTCCATCAAAAACTGGTGTAGAAATTGGTATACCTGAAGACAAGGTTTTAGTTAACTCATCAAAATCTTTTTGTGGCATAGGGGCTATTTTTTCATCATAAATATTTTTATCATAAACTTTTTTAAGTATTTCAAGTATTGATGCATTTTTCTTCTTCTTATCATTCTGATATTTTATTACTTGATTAATTTTTTCTCCCAATTCAGAACATGCCCATCCTAGATGGGTTTCCAAAATTTGACCAACATTCATACGACTAGGCACTCCTAACGGGTTAAGAACTACATCTACTGGTTTTCCATTTTCCATATAAGGCATATCTTCTATTGGGACAATTTTGCTTATTACACCTTTATTACCATGTCTTCCTGCCATTTTATCTCCAGGTTTTAGACTTCTTTTAACAGCAACAAAAACTTTTACCATTTTAAGAACATTTGGTAGAAGATCATCACCTTGTTGAATTTTTTCCACCTTATCCTCAAATCTATCTTTTATATCCCTTTTTACGTTTGTGTATTGATCTTTTAATGTTTTTAGATCTTTATTTGTTTTTTCATCTGAAAATTGCAATTTCCAAATATCATTTAAATTGATATTTTCTAAATTTTCTTTGGTAAGATCATTATCGTTTTTTGCTTTTTTATTTTTTATTATTTCTTGCGCTCTTATTTTTATGTTTCTCTCAAGAATTTCTTCTTCGACAGCTTTGTCTTCTTGTACTGATTCAATTTCTGATCTTTCTATAGCGGTAGACCTCTCATCTTTTTCTATACCATGTCTATTAAAGACTCTTACATCGACAACTATACCACTACTACCTGGAGGCATCTTTAATGAAGAATCTCTTACATCGGTAGCTTTTTCACCAAATATTGATCTAAGTAATTTTTCTTCGGGATTTGATATACTGTCACCTTTTGGAGTTACCTTACCAACTAATATATCTCCTGGTTTAACTTCAGCTCCAATATAAACTATTCCAGATTCGTCTAAATTTCTTAAGGATTCTTCACTTATATTTGGAATATCTCTTGTTATTTCTTCAGTTCCTAATTTCGTATCTCTTGTCATTATCTCATGTTCTTCTATATGAACCGATGTAAATACATCGTCAGTAACACATCTTTCAGAAATAAGTATTGAATCCTCAAAGTTGTAACCAAGCCAGGGCATAAATGCTACGGTAACATTTTTTCCAAGGGCTAATTCACCAAGTTTTGTAGAAGGTCCATCTGCTATAATGTCACCTTTGCTTATAACATCTCCTATTTTAACTAATGGTTTTTGATTAATCGTTGTGTTTTGGTTAGATTTTTGAAACTTAAATAAATTATAAATATCTACACCTGTTTTTGAAAGGTCTTTTTCGGTTGCTTTTACTACTATTCTTTTTCCATCAATTTTATCTACTACGCCATCTCTTCTGGCAACTATCGTTACACCAGAATCAAGAGCAACATCTCTCTCTATACCAGTTCCTACTAATGGAGACTCTGGTT
>Ga0066836_10001473_pt1 | contig 12339 bp, 10 predicted proteins | sample ETNtaG_18_FD_71568 | JGI IMG/M metagenome (GOLD analysis project Ga0066836, IMG submission 71568) | Marine microbial and viral communities from oxygen minimum zone, Eastern Pacific Ocean - ETNP201302SV91 | ecosystem: Environmental > Aquatic > Marine > Oceanic | place: Pacific Ocean: Eastern...
GAAAATTGCGAATTAGATGGTGATAAAGTAACAGTCTTACAAAATATAAGTAGTGGTGAAAATCTTAGAGAGGCGGGTGAGGACGTAAAATCAGGAATGGTTCTTTTAGTTGCAGGGCATAGATTACTGCCGCAAGACATCGGCTTAGCAGCTTCAACTGGGGCCGCTTTTCTTAAAGTGAAAAGGAAACTGCGCGTTGCGGTAATGACTACTGGTGATGAATTGGTTGCACCTGGCTCTAAACTTACGCCTGGTAAAATCTATAATTCGAATTTCTATTCTTTGGCAGCTCTATTAAGGCAGTTAAATTGTGATGTAGTTGAGACTGGTATTATGGCGGATAATTTCGAAGCCACTAGGAAAGCCTTGGAGGAAGAGGCTAAAAGAGTCGATTGCATAATCAGCACAGGCGGGGTATCTGTGGGTGAAGAAGATCATGTAAAAGCGGCAGTAGAAGCGACTGGGCATCTGGATTTGTGGAAGTTGGCCATAAAGCCAGGTAAGCCTTTTGCTAGCGGCAAAGTCAACGGCACACAATTTTTTGGTTTGCCTGGTAATCCCGTTTCAACTTTTATAACTTTTGTGCTTTTGGTAAAACCGTTTTTGCTGTCTATGCTTGGTTGTCAAAAGGTTAAGTTAAAAGAAGGTTATCCTATTGCTGCAAATTTTGAATCGATTAAATCCGGCGAACGACAGGAATATATTCGGGTAAATTTAGAGCGAGATCGAGCTGGTAAACTATGCTTAAAACCATTTGAGAATCAGAGTTCTGGTGTGGGTACATCCTTAAATTTTGCAGAAGGGCTGGCGGTAATCCCTCCCCATACAGCTGTGGCCATAGGGGACACTCTAGAGTTTATTCCATTCTCGGTGTTGCTAGGATAAATAATAGTGAATCTAATACGGTTTCTGGTTTTGTGTTTATTACTCGTTGGCTGCGAATCGCAACAACCGATTCCTTCAGAGCGTTCGTCGATTCCAGATTCGCAAAATGAGGTTCTGGATATTAGGCCGCTAAGTAAGCCTGTTTTGATCATTCCTGGCCAACCTTCAGAGATGGAGCGCTTGATTGCGGATATATTATTCGAGGGCTTACAAGCTTTGGAAGATGACCGACTGTTAACCCCACTTGAAGATAATGCTCACAGCCGGTTTCAGCGTGTGCTGGCGATGGATCCCGAAAATGAAATCGCAAATGACGGTCTAGAAAGAATTTTATTGCGATATGTAGATCTCTCTCAGGAAGCTAGTAGGAGAGGTTTATTCGAAGATGCAGAAGAATTATTAGGTAGAGCAGAATTTATTAATGAAGACCATCCTTCGATAAATTTAGCTTGGTCATTATTGCAATCAGAGAAAGAATCAGGTGATTTAATTTTTAGCTTAGATACTGCTGAGTTTCTTAGTAGAAGTGAAATTGCACGATCAAGTTTGAATAATATCGCTCAACAAGCTAGAGAATTAGACGCATTTTTTTTAATAACCGCACCTAATGATGATCTCGCGCGATGGATGTACTTGGAAATGCGGAATGCCGTAGATGGTTATCGGTTGCGCGGTAATATCGAGTTGGCCAATCAAACTAGTATTCGTCTTCGTCTATCGCGAGAATGAAATTTCGAGAGTTAAATGAAAAGTTCAAATTAACTTTTGCGTTGAATAAATCTAAATTTTAACGATCATCTTTCCAAAATTATCACCGCTAAATAATGCAAGGAAAGCATCAACTGAATTATCGAGTCCCTCAACTACCGTTTCTCGAACTACTATTTTTCTATCCTTAACCCAGGATTCCATATCCGATAAAAATTGGGCTCTCATATCATTATGGTCGAATACAATAAATCCATTTATACGCACTTTTTTACCTACAATGAGCATAAGGTTATTTGGACCTGGAGCAGGTTCACTATTATTGTAGGTTGAGATCATGCCGCAGGCAGCTACTCGACCGAAGTGATTCATTACGTTTAATGTAGCCTCTAGGTGCGAACCACCAACATTTTCAAAATACACATCGACCCCGTTTGGGGCCGCTTTCGCTAATGCTTGCGTTAAATCGCCACAAGTCTTGTAATTAATTACTTCATCAACTTTACATTCATCGAGTAACCACTGAGCTTTTTCGTCGCTTCCTACAGAGCCAATGACGCGACACCCAAGTTGTTTTGCAATTTGACAAACATTCGCACCAACAGCTCCCGAAGCTGCAGAAACGAAAACCGTCTCGCCTTTCTTTGGTTCGCCAAACTTAAATAAGCCGACGTAAGCTGTCATCCCTGGCATTCCTAAGGTTCCAAGGTAAAGTGAAAGTCTATTTTTATCGAAAGGTGCTAATTTGGTTAGTGTATCTACGGTTGTAATTAATTTGTCTTGCCAAGCCCCACCGTTGAGAACGATATCACCTTTCTGTAAATTCTCATTATTGGATTCAATCACTTCACCCACTGCACCTCCATACATTGGTTGATTTAACGCATAGGGTTCAGCATAAACTCCTTCAGCACGCATACGCCCACGCATATAGGGATCAACGGACATATAGAGATTCTGAACTAATACTTCATTTTTTTGAGGAGGTGTAAGTTCAACTTCCACTATTTCAAAATTGTCTTGAGTTGGTAAGCCCTTCGGGCGGCTTTTCAAGTGAATTTGTTGTGCGTTGTAATTGGTCATCGTTTTCTCTAGTTGTTTAAGTATTTACAGTGGAGGTAACTGAAGCACTGCGGCTCTGATAAAAAATGATAGTAAGTAAAATTGCAGCGCCGGCAAAGTGAAAATAAACTGGGAAAGGCGTCCACATTAAAAGCACGGCACTTAGTACCAGCGCGACTGCAATCAAGGCATTAATCTTGGTCTCTAAATGCCATTGAAGTAGTCCAGCCATGGCATAGAGGCCCATGCATGACCAGAGAAAGACTTCAATGCGCTCCGGCCAAGTTCCTGAAATCAGCGGGGAATAAGCGAACAGCACAGGGACGAGATATAGGCCCTTGGCAACTTTCCAACTTGTAAATCCGGTCGCTATTGGTCTCGTACCCGCTATACCTGCTGCCGCAAATGAGGCTAGACATACCGGAGGCGTAACATTGCTATCTTGAGATAGCCAAAAAATTATTAGGTGGGCGCTCAGCAGCATGCCCGTTAGTAACTCAGGCTCAATCATTTCTTGGCGAATTAATTGCTTCATTTCTAGTGGCATTTCTTGCAGCGCTACAACTGGGTCACCACCAAAAAGTCCTATGGTTGCCGAAACATTGCTTGGAAGATCCCCTGCTTGCAGAGCTTCAAGTAGTTGGGCCTGACTAATAAGATCGAAGATTAGTGGTGCTGATAAAGTTGCCAAGACTATATATGAGGCCGTAACTGGAAGCCCCATCCCGAGAACGAGAGAGGCAAGAGCAACCAAAATAAGAGTAATAAATAAACTTCCTTGAGCCCATTCTACGATCATCAGTGAAAAGGCGTTGCCGACTCCTGTTGTAGTTACCACATTAATAATAATACCTACTGCAACTAATAAAAGTGCCGTCGATACCATAGTTTTAACGCCGTCTACGATTGCATCAAACACGTCTCCTAATTTCATAGGATTAGGCGATATCCAAGATGCAGCAACTACACTTATTATCGCGAAAGCTGCAGAAGTGGTAGGAGTTCTCCCAGATACCAGAAATCCTACTAATACAATCATCGGTATAATAAAGTGCCAGCCTTCTTTTAAGACGTCGGATACTTTTTCTGAGTCTGCAGTCGCTGTCGGTATTAATTGTGCGCGTTTTGCTTCTATGCGAACAAAATAACAAACTGTCAAAAAATACAATATTGCTGGAAGCGCAGAAGCCGCAATAATTGTCAAATAAGATATTTGGGTATAACTAGCTAAAACAAAGGCACCTGCCCCCATGACTGGAGGCATCAATGCTCCGCCAGTTGATGCAGCAGCTACAACGCCTGCTGAGAATCGGCCCTGAAAGCCAGATTGTTTCATCATAGGTATTGTGATTACTCCGGTCGATACTGTATTTGCGACAGCAGAGCCCGATACTGATCCCATTAATCCGGAGCCTACCACTGCTACGAGGCCCGCACCGCCAGTAAATCGCCCAGCCAGGCATTGTGCCAGTCGGACAATAAAATCTCCTGCTCCAGAGCGTAGCAAAAAAGAACCAAAGATAATGAACATGAAAACAAAGGTAGAAGAAATTTGAGCAGTCAGGCCAAACATCCCTTCGCTCGTAAAGAAACTTCGGTAAAGAACTGTTTCTAAGCTAAGCCCTGGAAATGCAAATACTCCGTTTATATAACGACCGAGGAATAAAATGTAAGAAAGGCTAGTTATGATTAATAATGGCATGAACCAGCCTGTGGTGCGGCGCGTAAACTCAATTGCGAGTCCAATCGCAAAAAGTGCAAAAATGTAATCGCTAAGTATAAATTCCGTTTCTCGCGCATAAAGCGCGTTTTCGAACAATATTAAATACGAGGAGGTTGCTGTTGCTAATATGGCCAGCCCGATATTGATCCAAAATTTAACCGAGTTTCTTTTTAGTTCTTCTTTTTCATTTTCCATTAGTGCGCAAATTGCACAAAACCCGCCAAAGTGGATTGCAGACAGCCAAAGCTCCGAAATGCTCGCAAAAACATTACAGTAGATATGGAAGACGGCAAAAGAAAATGCTCCCCATTTTAAATAAGTTGATTTCATAAATTAATGCCTAACCTTCGCCACTGGAACTACTGACTTCTTCTTCGCTAATTAATAACCGTTCGGGAATCTCAAGCCCTATTTCTTGGTAGTAACGTAAAGCTCCTTCATGAAGTGGTGCTCCTAAGCCGTCAATAGCAATTTCTTGTCGCATATCGTTAGTCGCTCCATGTATTTCTTGTAAGGTCGCCAGGTTTTCCCAAATAACTTTTGTGATGTTATAAACTACCTCTGTAGGTATATCTACACGAGTAACTAAGACATTCGGTGATGCGACGGTACGAACAAGTTCTTCTTGGTTTGGATAAGTTCCAGGGGGGAAATCATACCAGTCCCATAACGGGTATCTATCATTCAGTTTGTTTAATGAATCTTGTGTCCAATTAAGCAAAGTCATGCGATTTCCTAACATTGCGTAAGCACGTGTTATTGCGCTAACAGGGGCACCGGCAGGGATGTTCATGCCTACGATATTGCCGTCTTGAATAGCATTTGAGGTTGGCCCATAACCCATGTAAGCAAGATTGAATTTTTCTTCATAGTCAATGCCAAGCGTGTCTAAGATAAAACGACCAGTTTGTTCTGCTCCAGAGTTCCGCGCGCCTAAAACATATCGATGGCCATCCAGTTGATTTAAATCTGACATGTTTTTATTTTCGGTTAGTTCGGTAAGTAGAACGAAGTGCTCTACATTTTTCCATAATGCACTTACGCTGCGAAGATGTGTTTGTGGAGAGCTGACAGGCCCTTCTCCTGTCCAAGACCATGCACCAAAAGGTCCTTGTAAAATTGCAAATTGTGCTTGGTTATCCCTCAAAAGCTTTAAGTTTTCCAGTGAGCCTGCGGAGCTAATAGCCGTTAAAGAAATTCCTTGCGAAGCAGCTAGTTGAGCGTGAGTTATGGTCGCTATAGCGACGCCAACGGGATAGAAGGTACCACCGGTCGTGGCCGTCGTTAGAACGTATGGTCGGGCTTGAGAGAGCTCATCACTACAGGAAGACATCAAAGCTACTACGAACAGTCCAATAGCTAAATTTTTCATGAAAAGTCCGTCGCGGTGATTTTTTATGCTTTTATGGCGAATGATTTTTTTGCGTTGTTCTCTGCCTTAGCTTTAGGCAGAACTGAGCCTAAGGCGGAACCTGATGAAAGCATATTTCACTTTAAAGCACAATAAACCTGCAGAGTGGTGCCTAAGGTCACAAAGCTTCATAAATCCGGGTTAGGTTTAGGGGATCTTTAAAATCAGCAGTCAGTTATGGTTGGCGCCCGCTTTTTTACCGGGAACTCCTGAAGCCACCTCGGGGGCGGCCTCTAAATGTTTCCTGCTCACTATGGGTTTGCTGCAGTAATAAGATCTCGCTTTGACTTAAGTCGTAGGATAATGCTTCATACATTACTGTGGTGTCCATAATAGCTCGCATTTGAGTGCCTATTTCACGTCTGCCGATTTGTTCAGATCTAGCTTGCAGCAAAACTTGTTGGCGTGCTTGAGTTTGTCCGGCGACGTAATTGGTTAGAACGCCAACAATTTCTTCCATGCGCCCTTCGCTGACATCTAGTGACTGAAGAAACGGGCCAAATTGGCGTTGTAGCGACATTATTTCATTTAACGCATCAGGGTCTAGGGATGTAATCTCATCAATTAACTCTAGTCTACTGTCTGAATTTTCATTTGCACTATCTAACTCATACTCATAGATAATCTGTTGACGTAATTCAGATTCTAATTCCCGATAATCTGGAGGGGATCTTTCTTCGGTAATTGTTGATTGATTTGAGAGAGTGGCGATCTTATTATTTAAGTCGTTTATTTCTTCACGTAATTTTGCCAATTCTTTTTCTTGTGCAAACCGGTCCTTGCTGTTTTCTTCGGCTTGGGAAAGCAGCCTTTGTACGTGTTCCTTATAATTAACCAATAAGTCGTTATCAACGATACTTTGTTGATACAGACTAATAACGATAGTACTTACCACGGCGACAGGTAATACGATTCTTATTATTCTTTTCATTATTGTTAAGATTCTTTTTTATCTGAACCAAGCGTGTTTTTTACGTGGCCCGAGAGAGGGACTTCCTTATCCATTTCGTTAACTAGTGCTATAGCTCCTGACATAACGAAGGCTCCCATCGTTACTCCGAGGATCAATGCTATTCGCAAAAGCATGTGAATGTGGATACCTGTAAGGTTTTCGCCGACTTCTGCAATAACATTAACAAGTATTAAGGCGACACCAAAAGATATCCACACCGCATTTCTCATAAAGAAGAATTCCACGATTTTTTAATTGTTTTACTTATTAGTAACTCAATTCGAGAGTAACAGGATTCCTTGAATCATACTACTGTCGTGCCCAGTGAATACGAACATGTCGTCTACCGAGTCTGCATTCAGTCGCGCCAGAACAATATCGCCATTGTTGTGAGTTGAGTCTAATTCAATCGCGATGTCCTGTGTTTTTCCTGTTACGGATTCCAGGTGAGGATTGCCTGCTATAGAGAGACCATCGATGATTTCTCTAATGTTGATTTCGTAATCATTTCTTTCTCTAGAATATCCGAGCGTGCCTAGAAATTGTTGTGATTCAGATTCAGATTCGATGCTATTGAGGAATATCTGAATCTGGTTGTCGACCAATAGTGCTAAATCTTTCTGTGACAGAATGTCATCGAAATTTCCGGCGCTACTGCGAATAATTTCGCCTTCTTGGTTTTCTCTAGCCTCCCTAGTCAGCTCCTGAAAAGAAGTGGCTAGTCGGATGACTGAGGGGAAGCGCAGGGTTACGGTTATTTTTCTGGTTGGACGCCTAGCGAATCGTTCACCATTGTTCGGGTAGACAAAGGCTTCGATAGCTACGCTGCCCGATAAGGCTAACCAAATAAAAACATCGCCAACAGAAATAGGTTCTACGCGCCATAACCAGAGATCTTTTAAGTTGTCTTCGTTTTCATCATATAAAAACGCGCTTAAAACGTTTCCCCCGGAGCGGAGTACTTGTTTGGGGTTTTCCAGCTCCATACCAGAAGATGTTCCCTCAAAGAGCGACACCTTGCCTCCCTCTCTAAGCAACAAGTCATCAATTTTATCACCGTTTACGTCATCCAAAATTTCCTCATGTGTTATGGCTACTACTCCAGTAAGGTTTGAGAAATCTAAGTTGTCTATATCAAAATCACCAAGTCTTTCCTCTATTTCAGTAATGTTTAGAGAGTAGGAAGATGTGTTTGGAAAGTAGGACGAACTTGATTCGTTGGCAATAAACACTTCTAGTTTTTCATCGGTACGAGAGATTAAATCATCGAGCCCATCATTATTAATGTCTCTCAATTCCATGAAGGGTATTCGTACCCCCTGGCCGATTTGTCGTTCCAATCCATTCGACTGTAAAGTGGTCCGCACGCGATTATTAGATTTAACAGTGAATCCTGGTTCATAGTCTTCATCATTGGCGATAAACAAGTTGAGGTTGCCAGCACCAGGGATAATGAGATCTTCTTTCCCGTCGCCATTAATATCTCGAGAAAAAAATAATCGATTAATACCTTTGTTTAAAAATCCTGGCAAGCCGGATTTCACTACTATTGGCTCCTGTATCACATTGGCTTCAACATGCCACGCTAATACATCAGTTCCGTTTACTAAGGCGACAATTGCAATTTTTCTATCTTCACTATAATTGGTGCTAAGGTCCCAGCCGATAGATGCATTAGAAAAATTTATTTCGTCATAGCCATTAACGAAATCGAAGCCTTTTTCTTGGTGGAAATACACTCTCAATATCTCGCCTATTACAACAACTAAGTCATTGAGGCCGTCGTCATTGAGGTCGGCTACGACTATTCGTTCGCTTTCCGCTGGCAGCATAAACTGTTGTTTTGAAAAGCTAAGGTCTTCGGCTATAGCGATACTGGAGGTTAGCCAACCTATAACGATACCTATGATTAACTTAACAATTTTCACGGTGAGTCTACCAAGAAGGTGGTTGTAGTGCCGTGGCGAAGCACAAGATCAGGATTGTTATCTTTGTTCAAAGAGAGGACTTCAAATTCGAAAACGGAGCGTGGTGAAACGTATTCCCAAAATGGGGTATCTGCGATCTGGAGTGATTCGTTGATTCTTTTTGCGGCCAACGTGCCATTCTCAGTAATATAGAGGGCGTCATTAGCTCCGTCGCCATCGATATCATATTTTAATGACATTTGCTCTGATAGCCCTCTGACATTAGCGGCTGAGAAGCTCTCTTCTAAGCGGGAACTTGGTCGACGCTCAAAAATTTGTTCAGATTCGATTCCTTCAGACTGATATATTAGCTGCACTCGGTTTATTGAGGCGTTTCGAATAGCGTCAACTACAGGAATTGTGTAGTAATTAACGTTCAGTACTGATTGACCGATGGGATTCAAATTAATGAAATCAAGTCGAACATCATAACCTGAAAAGCGCATAATTTGGGTGGGCTGCGTGAATTGGAACTGCCCATTTTGGTTTAAATAAAACCGCGCGTCCCATTGGCTGCCATCTCCGCTTAATCTATATATATCTTGAAGGCCATCGTTGTTGATATCGATTATCTGAATATTGCCTCGAGTTTCTATAGGTGCGTGCCAATCCGCGGCTTGACTAAAACCTTCTGCGCTTTGGTAGTGGATATTAATTTGGCCTTCTCCTCTATCGTTGACATTGAGGTAGATAAGGTCTTGTAATTGGTCGCCATTAAGTTCGGCGAGTATTAATGGCGGCATCCAAGATTCGCTGCGAAGTAAGGCTCTAGAGTTTATAGATTTAGGTTCCCAAGTTTCAATAAAGCCATCAAAAGGGGAAGGGCGTTCTGCTTCTAATTCGACTATTACTCCATCATCTGGATTTATACCAATACGGGCATCCAGCGCTGCTTCTTGATTGTTTCTTTCCGCGGCAGTAAGGTTTTCGTTAGCTGTGCTGATCGTTGAGAGAATTTCAAATTCTTCGTTACCCTTTCCAAGGAATATTCCATAGTTATCCTTTCCTGGTAGGACTAAGTCGATATAGCCATCATTATTAATGTCATCAATTTCCTTTATAAACTGAATTTCTTCAAGGTTTGGTGTTGACGCAATTAAATCCCATTCGGCTAATTGTTTAATATTTCCGGCATATCCCTCTATTGCTGTAGAAAGACTAAACACGCCGTTACTAGCTACGAGCAATAATTCTTTGCCAGGATCTTCTCGAAGGTCTGCAAAGCCAAGGCCAATAATTTCAGTTTTAATCTCAATACTTTGTGGTTCTGATGAAAAACTACCATCTTCTTTTTGACGATGAATTCTAAGCTCTCGTCCGATAATAGGATCGTAGTGTGAAAATATTATGTCTTTTGCGCCATCACCATTTATATCTTCAGTAATGAATTGATCCCAATTGTTGTCGCGTACGAGTTCATAAGCGACGTAATTATCTTGGGCATAAACCCCCGATAGAGAGATAAAGAAAGTAATCGCAATCGAGATTGTGAAATTATATTTTGTAAGCCTTGCCATCAAATTATCTAACCATTGTCTAAATTTGTTATTCTTGAACTTCGATGAGTTCGCCATAATCACTAGTAATATTAAATAGGCCAAGAATATTATGAGAACGTTCATTTCCGGTTCGGGAGTAGCTATAAAACGCAAATAACCAAAAGTCAAATATTGAGAAACTTTTGCGCGATAAGTTGAGCGAGGAACTGTATTGTAGTAATGGGCGCATACTTATGCGACTAATACTTCTTCCCGGATCCCAGAGCTTTAGTCGTCGTTCGGTGATCGAATCCCCATCATAAATAGTGAGCATCAATTCTTCGCCAAGATCGAAGTCTCTATTAACTTGCGTTATTAGATCTTGTGCTGAATTAAGATAGTGGCCATTAATTCCTAGTATTCTATCGTTAACTTCTATCCCAGCCGCAGTGAGTGGACTATCAGCAAATATCTCTATAACTTCGGCTGCTGCAACTTGCTCTTGGTCTCTAATGCGTAAGAGGCCAGTTTTATAGCTGGCTCGTGTGGCTATCGGGTCGACTCTATATAATTCTGTGGCCGATCCTGAGGTAGATATTTCTCGACCACCTAGATTTATTGAGAACACAGTGGTGTTTCTCTGGATTCGAAATTCGTAGTTTCCGGTATTGGTTTGTTTTTGAATGGCTAAAACTGCATCTGGAGTATTCGTAACTAGATTATCTATAGATAATATAACATCGCCAATCTGAATACCGGCGGAGGCGGCGGGGCCGTTTGCAGTCACAGATCGAACTCTTACGCCAGGCAGTCTTTCAACATTTAGCAGTGAGTCGCTTTCATTGACAGTCATATCTAACCCGAAATCAACGGATAAATTGGTGCTGTTTTCTTCGCGGAAAGAGACATCCTCTGCTGAGAGTGTAATCTCAGGAATCAGAATTGATGGTTCATAACTAATACAAGAGGTTAGGCTGAAAATTATTGTTAATACTGCAATAATTCTCTTTGTAATTTTACTATTCACTAACATTCTCATGAATTAGCTCCTAGATATTCTTTCGCTTAATAGAAAATATGGTCAGACCTACAAAAATGACGAAAGCGGGCAGCGGAGCCCATAGGTTCAGTTGCAATACATCTACATTTACCAGCACGTCGGAATATCCTCGGACAATCCGACTTACGTCTTGGAGATAAGAGGCGTCTATTAGCGATGGCTGGAATCGAGCGTATAAATAGTCTGCGTAACTACCTAGCATGCTCTTGAAAATATCAATAGCTAAAGTAATCCCGAGAGCTGTTGTTATCGCCTGAGTTGCGGATTGCGCGATAGTTGAAACAAATAGTCCAAATGCAATTGCAGCAGGCAGCGGCACGATTGCGAGTTTCAGCCCCATGCTTATTTCCGCAAGAATTTCTTCCTCGCTAATTAGTTCAAAACCGTCTTCTATAATGGCACCAAATTCCCACAAGAATCCGCTAATTAGGTAAGAAGTTATCATCAGTATTGCAATGGATATTATCGCGAGTAAATTAATCTGAAACAATTTGGCAAGAATAAGAGCGGGTCTGCTCGCGCGACGAATAAGTATATGCCTTACTATCCCCGTGTCACGGTCATAGCTAAAACTGTAGGCTGCCTGTGCTACTACAAGTAAACCTAGGATAGTGAGCCCTGTACTCATACCATCAACAAAATGGCCGTAGGCGTTTAAGTTCACTATGTCATCAAAGTTTGAATTAGACATTAGGTTGTTTCGCGTTGACGTTCCGATTTCTGTCAGCCATGTAAGAAGTGATTGAAGAATTGCGAATGCGGCTGGAGCAAACAAGATAAATTTGCTAGAGAATGTATTTCTAGCAATGAATAATTCTGACTTTAGTGCTGTTACAAAACCATTCATGCGTTATTCTCGCTCGTTATCTCGCGAAACAAATCGGTCAGTGATGGAGTTTTTACTATTAATTCATCTACGGCTACTTGGTTTTCAACGAGAAGACGATTCAGCTCGGCAGAATTCATGTCACTTAATAATAAATTTATGTAACCTTCGGGGTCGCTACTTAAAATTTCTATTTTATTATTTGAATTTACAACCGTCATCGCAGCAGATTCATTGCTAGTTCGAAGTTTAATCGTTAAGCCAGTA
>Ga0066836_10001474_pt1 | contig 12336 bp, 13 predicted proteins | sample ETNtaG_18_FD_71568 | JGI IMG/M metagenome (GOLD analysis project Ga0066836, IMG submission 71568) | Marine microbial and viral communities from oxygen minimum zone, Eastern Pacific Ocean - ETNP201302SV91 | ecosystem: Environmental > Aquatic > Marine > Oceanic | place: Pacific Ocean: Eastern...
CTGGTGCGATCACATCATGGGCGATTAGCCCAGCCTTACCAAGTGGACTTTCCTTTGGCACAAGCAACGGTACCATTTGGGGGACTCCAACGGTTCTACAGACCAGTCCGGTTACTTACACAATCTGGGCAAATAATTCTGCTCACAGTCAATCGTTTGACGTCACTTTGACTGTCGCCAATGAAGACGTATTTTCAGAAGATGAAGATGATGAATTCGATGATGGATTCGATTGGGTGTGGTGTTTCCCATCTGTGGTCATCCTCATGATTCTGCTACCTCTTTTACTCATATTTGTTAGGGACCTAACCCAAGAAGAAGAAAAGGATGCCACTGAGGCGATAGTTGAAACAGGAAATAGGCTCCGAAGAGAGACAAGCGAGGGAATGCCTGAACACCCAAAATTAGAAATGAAGCCGAAACCAAAGATAGCGAAGAAGCAAGTTACTATCAAGCCGAAAAATAGAGTGTAGGCGCAGAATCTACAATTGATTTAGCACAGGGCACCCATATGAATGGCTACTTTTTCTTCCTAAGAAAAACGACTTTCTAGGTGTTTCCCCAACGCCACTATATCTAAGAAGCCTCTCGTGGGTACATGGTCACAGATAAATCCGAGCGCTTAGATACTCTATCTCAGGTGGTCGTTTAACGTGCACCGCAAGAACTTCGGCCGCAACCGTGTGCTTCAGCCTTCGGCGGCCTACACTCCAGCCAACGAGCAGGAAGTCCTGGAAATCCTCGACCGGCATCGTGGCCAGAGCATCCGTGCTGTTGGTCGGTTGCATAGTTGGAGCGAGGCTATTCTCGGTGATGGTGTGCAACTTGACCTGCGCCGGTTGGACGATGTATTGCTCGAGCAAGATGGCGATCAGTTCGTTGCCACGGTTGGGGCTGGCTGCCAAATTAAGCGTCTTCTCAAAGAACTGAATCGCGGCGGTGCCACCCTCCACTCTCTAGGTCTAATCAGTGTACAGACGATTGCAGGCGCTATCTCCACTGGTACACATGGTTCGGGGCGCAATAGTATGTCACACTACGTTGAGGAGGCGCGATTGGCGCGATATGACGAATCAACAGGAAAGGCATTCATCGATGAGTTGAGTGCTGGAGATCCGTTATTGGCAGCTCGTTGTTCATTGGGTTCGCTAGGAATTATTCTGTCAGTGAAAATACGATGCCGCCCACAGTACAACGTACAGGAGCACTTCACCGAGACTCGACGACTGGAAGATGTTCTGGATGCTGAAGATTCATATCCACTCCAGCAGTTTTTTTTCATCCCATGGCGCTGGTCATACTTCATTCAGCACCGATGCGAGGATACTGGTAAACGGTCCTTCCTTGCCAAACTGTATCGCATTTACTGGTTGGGAGTGATGGACTATGGCATGCATCTGAAAATATTGTTCCTAGAGCGTATATTGCGAAGCCGGCGCATGATTCGGTTTACTTTTCGCCGCATAATCTCTTTATTCGTAATTCGTAAATGGAAGGTCACTGATCGTTCCTCGTCCATGTTAGTGATGAAGCACGAAGCCTTTCGACATATTGAGATTGAATTATTCGTACCCCGAGACCAGTTAGCTGAGGCCCTAAGATTTACCAAAGAAGTCATCGAGGTTGCTGGGAAAAAAGATTCAGCACTGTCAGAGGTTAATCAGCGTCGAATCAATGATATTGGCATGCAAGATGATCTGGATGAGCTTCAAAATCAGTACGGCCAACACTACCCCATCTGCGTGCGACGAGTGCTTCCTGATGACACTTTGATATCGATGGCTAGTGGCGGAGGTCAAGACTGGTATGCGGTGAGTTTCATCAGTTATGCAAGACCTGCGCGTAGATCTGGGTTTACCCTATTCTCGAGGTTCATGGCCCGAAGTATGTCCCAACTATTCCAGGCGCGCCCTCATTGGGGTAAAATCAACCCTCTAGAGGCAGGAGAACTGACGTCATTATACCCTAGATTCGATACTTTTCGCACTGTGTGCAAGACGCTTGACCCACAAGGCGTCTTTCAAAATGAATGGACAACTGCATTGCTGGATGCAAATGATTAGCAAACGTGAGGATGAGAATTGGAGGATTAAGAGTGTTGAAATATCTTAAATATTATATTCCAGCCATAACAGGTATTTTGGGCATTTTGTTTTTTTCAATGGGACAAAATTACCCCACTTTTTTCTTTATTAGCTGGTCAATTTTCATGATCATCGGAGACTATGTTTTGCCCAGGGATAAGGAAATCCAGCAATTTTCACACCCTAGCATATTGAATTTTTCGATTTATATCAATCTACCAATATTATTCTGTCTAATATTCTTAGTGATATCGATTTTTAGTAGCAATCCCCCTAGTTGGTATGTCGATGGATTAAATTCACAATTCAATATTGATTTTATCCAAATAAAAGAATCTTTTACTATAATTGATAAAATCGCTTTGATATCCCAAACCGCATTATTTGTTGGTATACTTGGCACAGTGCCCGGTCATGAGTTAGTCCATCGGAAGAAGAATAAATTTGACATGTTCATTGGAAATTGGCTATTGGCGTTTTCGTGGGATTGTACTTTTGCTATCGAGCATGTTCATGGACATCACAAAGATGTATGTTTAGATGAAGATCCAGCCTCTGCAAAAAGAGGAGAAAATATCTATTTATTTATTTTAAGAGCCACTTTACAAGAACAAATAAGTGGCTGGAAGATTGAAACAGAACGATTAAAACGAAGAAAGCTTAACGTTTTTAGTATTCAAAATAGGATGATTATTGGATATTTTAGAAGCCTAAGTATAACGATAGCAGCGTTTATTTTTTGTGGACTAGCTGGAATGTTGATTTTTCTTTTATGTGCTTTCTTAGCAAAATTACTTTTGGAAGCTATAAATTATATTGAACATTATGGTCTTGTAAGAGAAAGAGGAAAGCAAGTAAATATGCGGCATTCGTGGAACTCAAATCATTTACTAAGTAGTATTTACCTATGCAATGTGACAAGACATTCTGACCACCACAGAGCTGCAAATTTGAAATTTTGGGAACTAAATCCATGCCCTGAAGATGCCCCACTCTTGCCATATGGATATTTATCAATGTTATATTTGGTATTGTTTACACCATTTCTATACACTAAATTAATGGCGAAAGAATTGATTGACTGGGATCAAAACTATGCTACTGAATATGAGAGAAATTACAACATGTAATGGAGTAAATAATTACTCGATTCACTCATCGAGCATCTTCTCAGTTAATTCCCACAACCTGGTTGCATTTACATCATTTCGTGCAGCACGATTCCCCTTTCTTCGTTTTGATGTCGACCAGTATTCCCCAGTGGAACTACCTGCATCGTCGCTTAAAGCAAGATGTAATCCTGTTTTCGCTCCCCTTTTTGAACCAATCATTGTTAATCTGAAAAGAGGCCAAAATAATCGCATAATTCCGCGAGCATCTTCGGCAAATCGAGTTCTAACAACTCCTGGATGGAATGAATGTGTGATGATACCAGTGCCTTCTAATTGACGTGCCAATTCACGTGTAAAAAGAATGTTGCAAAGTTTGGAATTACAATAAGTTCGCCATTGGCTATAGCGCTTATTTTCAAAATTTAGGTTGGTAAAATCAAGTCGTGACATCTTGTGGGCTTCGGAAGCAGTATTGACGATTCGACTATTTTCCGTTGACTTAAGTAGGGGTAAAAATGCCTGGGTCATGGCAAAATATCCAAGGTGGTTGACTCCAAAGGTCATTTCGTTTCCTTGAGCAGTATGTTCCCGGTTACCCCATAGCGCACCAGCATTGTTCAGTAAGACATCTAGCCGGTCAAATTTAGCGGTATATTCTGCACAAAGTATTGGAATATTTTCTAAATCACTCATGTCACATAACATCATTTCGATAGATTCGCCAAATTCCGATTGCAATTTTTCAAGGGCAGGGGCACCCCGTTCCTTTCCACGACTCACCATTACAACATGGAAACCAGCTTTCGCCATACCACGACACATCTCGAAGCCAATGCCAGAATTTCCCCCAGTTACGAGGCACACACGTTGAGTCATGCTAATCGGTTGCATGTCCCCTTCTTGAATTAATTTGTTTTGAGTCTGGAACACTTTCCTTCCACATTGATACTCCCCAGATCCCTTCCCCATTGTGGACGTCGTATCTCAAATCGGAAAACTGCCAAAAGCACCAGTCATTTTCAAGATGAGTATTCACAATTTCGATTAACCCTTCCTTTCCTTTTCCACCTTCCAAATTAGAAGAGGTCAGACGTTTCCAACCGATTATTTCTCTATTTGGGTTTGGATTTTTCAATAATTTCATTATAGGTTTGGCCCAAACTTCTCGGCCCCTCTCTATACCATGGGAAATATTTCCAGATGGTATCCAATCGTCACTCATTTTCTCATTGACCCTAGAATTCAATCCAGGTGATTTCGATAAGGATACCCAATTTAGTGCTCCAATATCATTGTTGATATCATCTATTTCTTCAGAGATTATTATGTCCCATATCACTCTGGGACGTTTACTGTTGCCTGGCATAGTTTTTTTCGGAAATTAGCCAAGTATAAACCCTTCCAATTCGGAGATCAGACAGGAGTATTACAAGATGGACATTGACTGTGGTTGGCAATTGCTACAGCGGCAGCGAAACCATTGCACCCCTTGCATTGCCACCATGCATCATCAGCAGTCAAAACTTGACCTGTAACGATACAAGTGAAAGTCGGTAATGTTGACGTTGCCTCACCCTCTTGAGCGCTAGCACTCGATGATACGCTTCCAAGTTGATCAAAAGCACCAGTTAGAGTAGGTGCAGTAGCGCCGCGCAATTCAGCAATCTGTTCCTCATTCCACCCTGATGCGCGCAATTGTTCATCTGTGAAATTCTCAGGGGACTGATCTTCGACCACAACTTCTGGCTGAACATAGGCAACTGGTTCCTGTATTACAGGGGTAGATACAGGCATCGGGCCTGGTGCACCAGGCATTGGACCTGGTGGGCCTGCTGCCGCTGGTTGTTCCGTTTGGACATCAGGTCTCTCACCTTCATCATCTTGGTACTCGTATTCATCATCATCATGATTTTCCAGAGAACTAGCTCTTCTTAGAATCATAGAAACCATGGCGATAACAAAAGTGATGAATAATATTGCGAGAACGATACCAAGAACTTCCATGCTGAATATACTACTCAATGCCCCAGCCTTGGCCTGTTCATCGTCTGCAGTTTTTAGATGAGTCATTCCACTTGTCCATATTATCGTCCCTCGGTCATCAACTAATTCGAAAGACAAAGTTCTTGCCAAATCATCTTTTTGAAGTGCAATATCACATACTATGACACCAGTGTAGGATGGGCCAGGGTATGAAACAGGAAGTACCAACGTGACGGAACCGTTCTGGGCTTGCGGACTGCAATCAATAGTAACTGTATCAGGTATTGTATGTGTCAAGTAAACAGAAATCGGCATCGTTGAGTCAGATGTCACATTAATCTGAAATTGGCTATTTTGGTCAGGTTTGAATTTAACTGTGGGGTCAAGGTCCCAGTTTACTTGCAAATCCCTCCGTTGGTTAACAGAAATTTCAATGGATGTGGATGTTGTGACTGTAACATCGGTAGAGAAAACCTTGCCACCCTCAATTTCTACAGAGACTACCACAGTAGTTCCTAGGGTAAATGCAGTATCTGTTTCAAAGGTGAGTAATAATTCCTCTTCACCACCTGGTGCTAAGGGGATATCAACCCACCCATTCAACTGACCAATTCCTCTAGATGAGTGCAATTGTACAAACATCCCTGGGTGGATTGAATCGACCGTAGCTCGTGCGCGAAGACTTGTATCGTAGGTGTTACCACTATTACGAAGAATCAGTGCATGTGATATCGATTGACCAACCCAGGCAGACTGGGATTCAACAACAAAAGAATCTATTTCTGGGACGGCAATTCTACGAGTCTGAAATGACCAGTAGGAACTATCTTCCTCAGGTGTTTCTGATGAGTCGTCAAACGATATGGATCGGAAAGTCAGGTCGAATATTTCGTCAGCCTCGACACTCCCTGGGATATCGATCCATAGATTAGCACTGACTTGGTGATTGCCATCGTAAATTGTTGAGAGACTCAATGGGCCAGATAAAACTGCACCATCAACATCAACCCACCATGTCCATGAATTAGGTGTATTCAAGGAAAATACGACATTGTCTGCACCATTACCTAAGTTTTCAATTTGGAATGGTAATGCAATGGGGGATCCGGGTGTAATTTCAGAAGGTGGCTGATCCATGGTTAGTGTCAGATCAAATGATTGACGAACTCGAATTGAAGAAAACACAGACTCCGTTGCCGACATACCAGATTCAGTCGAGATAGCATGAGGTGTAACCATGGGTGCCGGGTCATTTGCTAGGACCGATTCGGGTGCAATGAATGAAACAAATACCGTGGCAGTGCTACCTGGCGCAATAACAACAGATGAAGACCCTTCAATGGCTACAGTCCACCCGAAAACCCCAGATGTGTCAAAACTAAATCCGTATGAATCCTGTTGAGTAGCATTGTTCCAAATTGTAAATGGGATGGTGATTTTTTCATTGGGTGAGATCCACCATCCTTCTGCAGGGATGTTACTTGGGTCAACTCCAACATGGCCTGAAGAAACCATTGCTGCGGTTACATTTGCTCTGATTGTGGCAACACTGTTGGGGTTTGCTTGGCTTGTTGCCAAAAATTCACTTGATGCACGTAACCCTGGTAGTGCCCCCCCAGGTAAATTCGCAGTAATCCAAATTGATTCAGTTTCACCTGCACCAATAGTAATCGTTGTGGCTTGGTCCCATTTTAGTCCGAATGTCCATCCATCATGTGTCAATATTTCAGAGGAAGTAAGTGTGAATGTATCTTGCCCATCACCAATATTTTCCAATGTAATTTCGAAATCACAAGCGTTCCCTGGAAGGCAATAGAATCCAGGGTCTTGCTCAACCCAACTGGGTTCGTAATCAGGATCCACTACGAATGATGCTGTTGTTGAAGCAGTAACTGATGCTTCAAGACTTTGGAGAGTAACCTGAACATTGGATGAACCTAAAGCAGAACCTTCGGATGGTTGCACGAGTAATTTGACATTACGGGATTCCCCAGGGGCGAGTTCAATACGCACACCATCGGGAATCATTGAGCCAGTCATGTGCTGGAATCTATGGTTCCAACCAGTAGGTAGATTTTGAACATCAAGAGCTACTTCATCAGTCAAATTTCCATTATTTGAGAGAGAAATTGTTGTTTCCGCCCACTCGCCAGCCTTTGCATGACCTGATTGCCCAGAACTAGCACTCAAAGAGAACTCATCAGGTCGTGCCTTCTGGTCGTAGAACATCACAATATCCTCAATCCAGTGACCAATATTGGTTCCAGCAGCATTAGAATGGAAATTAATTCTGAATTTGAATTGGCTATTCATTGCACTAGCAGGCATACCCCAATATGGGACTACATTGTTTCCAACTTGGTTAACACTAATCAGCCAACTACTTCCGTCTGATATGAAGTCTGTATCGACATCGGCACTCACGGTGGATGGAGAAATTCGTTGCCAAGAGTTTCCATTCCAGACATCAATGTCCATACCATCTCCACTATCTGCTGGCGGATTCCCTGACCATGAACTTCCTGTGTAAAAGAAACCGAGGCCGATGCCACGGGTTGGATTTGGATGCGCATCTGACGTATCTATTGTAGCGCTAATTAGTGATGTGTCCCAATTGTTACCGTAGTTCGAGGATGAGGATGTTCCACCCACGTGAAATGAATTACTTCCACTAAGGGATGCTTCGGATGACAAATACCAGTTAGAACCGAGTGTCCACGAACCAGTTGCCTCAGCACGGTCGTAGAGATTACCAATAGTCAAACTTCGAGTGCCCACATTATTGCCTGTATTCGCATCATTAGCTAGCATTGTTTCCACACGAATGGTGTGGTTTCCGGTGTAGTCTGGGATCCAACTTGTTGATACAGTTGCTTGAGTACCTGGGGCGATTATTGGGACTGAGAATGTATGTGAATATAGAATGAAATCAGCGTATTCATCGTGCAAGATATCGAGCTGCATGGAAAATGATGTGGTGGGTGTATCACCGAAATTTTCGACTCCAACTTCAATAGTTTGAGAGACCATGTACATGCCATCAATAATCCACAAATCTGCCGGGCGATTCATACCAATTGATGATGGATTTTGCGAAGAAAGTGCAGCATACTCACTGTGATCAGCAGTACTCGTATAACTCACAGTAGCACTAACTGGAGATACATCCATCCCTGCAACACGACCAGATGAAGCACTTGTACTATCAAAAGAAATGAGCGAAATTGTCAGTAGTAGAACTAGAATCACGGCAAGGCGGGGGGATGCCCGATTGGATTCTATCTGCATACGCCTCATTGCTCACTATATTGGTGAATTTATCAACACGTCGGTCAAGAGGTCGAGAAAACTCGATTAGGCAATTTCAAGGATTATTTTGTACTGCTTCTTCCCGCTCTCTGTTTTCTTTCCTTTCTTTGGCAAGGGATGCTACGTAAGCAATTAGGGGAATTATTAGAACCATACCGAAGCAGCCGACAAGAGCTGCTACAGACCAAATCATCTCAGTAACGGGGTCAACTGTAAAAGGTTCAACTTTGGTCAATTCGTGCTGAGTAAACTCAACTTCAGGAACGAGAGCGACTGCATTAATTTCCGAGTCGGATTCAACTGTTATTGTCCATATTCGTGTCCCGCTGTGCTCGTTAATGAGATCTAGCGATTTATTCTCGGCTTCTTCCAATGAATCAGCGTACAAACTACCTAAACCAGAAATTGGTAGGTTCGGGGAAACTATTCCTCGGAATATGACAGAACCCGTTTCAAGGACATCAAGAGAATGGGATTGTGACTTCGAGCAAATATTGGACTCTTCATATCCATCATCGACTTCAATACAACTGAAAGTTTCCGCTTCATCTGATCCCAACATTTCGTGATGATACCATTCTCCATCACTCACACTTAGAGTCAAAATATCTCCCTCCTTTAACTCGATAAAACTGACATTCATCCAAGTTGTTGGCAAGGTAGTAGTAAAGGTCCATGTTTGGGTGGTATTCGATTCACTGAGGCCTTGATCGGTTACTTCAGGTTCGACTTCCTCATTGGTGGTATGATAGTAATAATATGCGGAGTCAATCGTGGCTGAATAAACAGCATAAGAAAGAATCAAAATAAGAGTCAAACCGAGCCCAATCATAGTCCGAAGCATGTTCGGATTCTGGGCAAGTGCCTTCTTCATATCAAGGCCCACCGAACTAATATCTTTGAACCTTAGGTGAGAGTAACTCGCAAACACCCCTACCGTAGGTAGGCGGTCAGCGTTAAATATGGGTGGTCGGTCGGCGACCTGCTTAGGTGGCTCGCATGACCACGTTTTACGATATTCCAGCAGACTTGCTTGTACCCGCACTTGCCGTTAGGCTAGAAGGCAACAGTTCGATTACCGAACCTGAATGGGCCGAATACGTCAAAACTGGTGTCCATAAAGAGCGACCACCCACACAAAAAAACTGGTGGTATCTTCGCAATGCAGCGATTCTCCGCAAAGTGGGTCGCATGGGACCTATTGGTGTAAACCACCTTTCACAAGAATTCGGTGGTTCAAAAGATCGCGGTGCAGCACCTAATCGAGCAGCAGCAGGCAGCCGCCACATTATTCGCACATCCCTTCAACAAATGGAAGATGCCGGCCTCATCACCAGCAGATTGAATGCTGCTGGTACTGTAAACCGAGGTCGAGTATTAACTGCAGCAGGGCACAAATTATTGGATGAAGTAGCACACGAAGTCCATCCACAAGCACTGGAGCAATATCCAGGCCTTGACAAGTACTGATTAGGTGAGATTGTGGGTGAAGTTATGTCAACGGATGATGAGTTAAATCGCATCCGTGAGGCACGACGTGCTGAAATCCAGAAACAAGTTGAGGCACAAACCAATCAACAATTTGAGATGGAATCACAGCAAGCTGCAGCAGCGCAGGAAGAATCTGACCTTAGTGCCGCAATGCGAACAATTCTAACTCCTGAAGCACGAGAGAGATTAGCTCGTGTTGAAATTGCACGCCCAGATGTCGCAATAACCGTCAAGCGTCACCTTTCTACATTACATGGAAATGGACAGATTGTTCCACCGATTGATGATGCTACATTGAAGCGAATCCTGAAGGGACTAGATGATAATTCACGTCGAGAGACAACAATACGCAGAATTTGAGGGATGAATATGGCACGACACAAACCCTATGCAAAAAAGAAGCGCCTGAGTAAGGTAACAAAGCAAAACCGCCGAGTGCCTGTTTGGGTTATGATGCGAACAAACCGTAAGGTGACAACGCATCCAAAGCGCCACCACTGGCGCCGAAGTAAACTACAACGTTGAGAGTGTGAATTAGATGGCTGAAACAAAAGAAATGGTAGTTCCACTACGTGCTGCTTGGGCAGTACCACGAACACAACGTGCTGCACGTGCAATCAAGGAAATCCGCAAGCATGTCTCGCGCCACATGAAGATTCAAGAAGATGAAGAATTGTGGATCGATGAAGCTGTGAACCATGCAATTTGGGCACGCGGGATTCAAAAACCTCCACGCAAGATCCGTCTTGTTGTTACACGAGAAGAAGGATTCCCGATTGAAGTTAAACTGGTAGAGGAGTGAAAATTATGGGTAATATTCGGCCGTCATTTATCAAAATCCGTGCAATTCGATTGTGCGAAGAATATCCTGATCAGTTCAATGACAACTTTGAGCATAACAAAACGTTAGTCAATGAATACACTGATGTTGATAACAAGAGAATGCGAAACTGGATCGCTGGATATGTCACCCGATATATGCAGCGCCGTCAGGACTAGGTGTATCGAATGTCGACCCTTGAGGTCGATCAATCCGGTGAAATCGGAGTTGCTAGACACCCTCGCCGACAAATATTGATTGACTTTCTCAATCACCTAAAGGAAAACAACGTTCTCCGTTTTTCCTATCCCATGCCCGACCAAGAAAATGGTGAAGGGTGGATGATGTTTCTTTATTCTCCAGTCTCTCAAGCCGTAATCGATTCATTCGAGGCGTGAGATATGGGTAACAATTCAAACATCCCACATCCGGAATGGAATTGTGAACTTGTCATTGTCTTGATAGAACCTCAAATCGAAGGAAATATTGGAGCAGTGGCACGGTCAATTCGTAATTTCGGCCTTCATGAATTACGCATTCTCCGGCATTCTGGTGAATTTTCTGATGAAGTTAGGAAGAGAGCAAAGCATGCCCAGTCAGTAATCGAGGACTGTCAGGTCCACCAGAATTGGAGTGACTGTTTTGAAGACATCAATCTGGTAATTGGTACAAGTGGAAAGCGTGAGCATGGAGATAAGGTACTGTTCAGGCATTTCCTCCTTCCAGCAGAACTTGGCGAAAGGTTGGCTGATGTCGAAGGTAAAGTTGCCATTGTTTTCGGCCCAGAAGGCATGGGCCTCTCACAAGAAGAACTTCGAGCATGTGATTTGTTACTCACAATTCCAACATGGGAAGGTTATCCAATTCTAAATTTGAGTCATACAGTATCAATCGTTTGTTACGAGTGGTTTCAAACACTATTACCGAAGGTGGGTAAAGAGGACGCATTACCAAAAACAGTGCACAGCAAGCGTATTCTCAACCCTGAACTAAAACGTGAGATTCGAAGAAGGGCTACTGAGATAGCCAACGCATCTTCTAGGCGGGATGATCAAAAGAAATCAACTGCAGACACACTTAGTCGAGTTATATTACGTGGAATGCCCACAGATGACGAAGCACATAGCCTGCTGGGATTACTTGATGCTGCAACAAAGGCAATGGAAGAGGATGAACAATAGGAGATGTAGCCATGTTATGGTGGATGTATGCTCTCATTGCTCTGATTGGATATACTGTTATTGTGACAATCCTCTGCCTCAAATATCCTGAAAAGCATTACAATTGGGATGACATTGATACAGGAAAGTTGGATTTCCCTTCAGACTTTGCATGGGGTGTTGCAACAGCTTCTCACCAAATTGAAGGTGGTAATGTAAACAACTGGTCTCAATTTGAATCTGCAACCGGAAAAGAACTCAGCGGGGTTGCCTGTGATCATTGGAACAAATGGAAATCAGATTTCGATTTGATTGAAAAATTAGGCGTCGGTCATTACAGATTCTCAATCGAATGGAGTCGAATACAACCGAATGAA
>Ga0066836_10001477_pt1 | contig 12332 bp, 10 predicted proteins | sample ETNtaG_18_FD_71568 | JGI IMG/M metagenome (GOLD analysis project Ga0066836, IMG submission 71568) | Marine microbial and viral communities from oxygen minimum zone, Eastern Pacific Ocean - ETNP201302SV91 | ecosystem: Environmental > Aquatic > Marine > Oceanic | place: Pacific Ocean: Eastern...
TAAAATCACCAAGCAAGATAAGGAAGGGGTGCGATCTAAATTAAAATTGGTTGTTCAATTGGGATTGGGGATATTTATTAGTATTTATCTTTGGAACCATCAGTCAATGAGCCACTTGGTAAATACTCTGATGGTACCTTTTTATAGCAAAGGAATTATTTTTGAAGGAGCTGGACTAGTTGGAATACTGATTACAGTTTTAGCAATTGTTGGTAGTTCAAATGCAGTGAACTTGACTGATGGATTAGATGGTCTTGCCATTGGTTGTACTTTGATTGTTACATTTGTTTTCATTATTCTAACATATATAGCAGGCAACGTAATTATAGCTGATTACTTGAGGGTTCCTTATGTTGAAGGTGCTGGTGAATTGACAGTTTTTTGTGCCGCAATGATTGGCGCCGGACTTGGCTTTCTTTGGTTTAATTGTCATCCGGCACAAGTGTTTATGGGTGACACAGGTTCGCTTGCTATAGGGGGATCTTTAGGTGTTATTGCAGTATTGATTCATCAGCCATTTGTTTTGGTTATTGCTGGAGGGGTTTTCGTAATAGAGGCGATTTCTGTAATGCTTCAAACTGGTTGGTTTAAGTATACGCGAAGAAAATATGGAGAAGGTAAAAGGATTTTTTTGATGGCTCCGCTTCACCATCATTTCGAGAAGAAGGGATGGCATGAATCACAAGTTGTGGCCCGGTTTTATATCCTAGGAATCTTATTCGCAGTAGTTGCTTTGAGTACATTAAAATTACGCTAATATTAGAGTAGTGTTTAAGTTGGAAGGTAAAAGAGTATTATTGATTGGCCTCGGAGCGAGAGGAAGAGCTGCCTGTCGTTTGCTTTGTGAAAGTAGGGCGGCGGTTGTGGCGATTGATTCAGATAATTCTAAATTGCTTAAACAGGAAACTGATCATTTAGTAAAACTGGGAGTCGAAGTACACTTGGGTATGGTTAATCCGGATTTGAAGCTAATGTCTAATTTAGATTTAGGCGTGGTAAGTGTCGGAGGTATTCGAGAATCAAAATGGTTAACTGCCTTAAAAAAAATTAATGTGCCAGTAGTTAGTGAACTGGAATTAGGTTATCAGCAACTCAGGTGCCTCAATATTGCAGTTACAGGCACTAATGGTAAAACATCAACTGCCAAATTAATAGAGCAATTGCTGATTGGCTCTCAACGTGAAACACGATTGGCGGGAAAGGTGGATTGTCCGGTCTGTGATGTTGTTCCGGATTCGAAGGAGTTGGATTATTTGACGCTGGCGGTCAATTCTTTCCAACTCGAATTAACACAGTTCTTTCATCCGACTGTAGGCGTTTTAATGAATATTGATCCGGATCATCAAGATCATTATGGAGGAATGGTGGAATATGTAACGGCAAAGTCCCGGCTTTTTAATAATCAGCAATCATTTGATTGGGCGATTGTTCAAAGTGAGGCTTTAGCTCAAATCCGATCTTTGGGCATTGAAATACCATCTAAGATCATAACATTTAGTTCTAGTAATCGCCGGGCAGATATTTATCTCAGTCGAGGATTGATTGTTAGTAGAGTTCCAGGGTGGGAGGGGCCTTTACTGGATTTTAACGAATGCCTTTTGGAAGGTGCTCATAACGCAGAGATTATTATGGCTGCGCTGGCTGTAGGTCGCGTTCTGAAAATACCATTAGAACAATCTGTTAAAATTCTTAAAACCCAAACCCCACTACCTCACCGATACGAAACCGTAGCAGAAATCAATGGGGTTCGATTTATCAATGACTCTAGATCAACGAATTTTGCTGCGATGCAAAAAACGCTTTCTTCAGTTCCTTCTCAAGGTGAACCTAATATATGGCTTATAGCAGGAGGAAGAGATAAAAAAAGTCCGTTTCATGATGTTGGGCCATTATTATCTCAGCGTGTTAAAGCTGCCTATTTAATGGGTGAAACTCGAGAAAAACTTAGGGCAGCATGGAGCCTGTTTACACCATGTCGCTTAGTTAAATCACTAGAAGATGGGGTTAAGCAGGCATCAGAAATAGCTGAAGAAGGAGACATGATTTTACTCTCGCCAGCGAGTGAGGATTCCAGTAGTTTCAATGGCTATCAACATCGTGGTGAGATGTTTCGACAGATTGTCGAGCGTTTGGCTGGTTGCAGTAAGGAGAGATCAACCGGCAATGGCTTATCAGCCCCAAAAATATCAAAAGCCATGTCGCGATGAGATACTTTCTTCAACCACAATATATTGTGTTCCCCTTTTGCGCTTATTTAAGCGTAGGATTTTTCAAAATACATCAAGGAGTAAATTAATTAATTATGTCTAGACAAAACCCCCTTCAACCTAAGAGCTCGTTGCTCGAGAAAAAATCTAGGAATCGTTCTGGCTTGCAGATGGTAATGATCATCATGGCAGTGCACGTTGTTTTTCTAGGAGGATTGTTGTTTTCTGGCTGTCAGCAGGAGAATTCTATTCCTCCTTTAGCTTCCAGTACCAATTCTATTCCTGATTTACCACAAATCGTTGAAGTTACTGCGCCTCAGTCTCAAACCAATAATGTGGATTTAGTGGATGCGCCGCCTATAGTTGAGGCAACAAACACTTTAGGCTCAGGTCCGCCTTTGCCTATTCCATCGGATATCCCAAAACCCATCCCGAATGATACTCAATTGGTTTCTGAGGTGGTTCCATTGGTTCCGGTGCGTACGCCTGATGCTACCGAAGTACCTGTGGCTTCTGGCCAGTCAGAATATATAGTAGTCAAAGGTGATAACTATACAGCTATTGCTCTTAAGCATTCTGTTACAATTGCGGCATTAAAGGATGCTAACCCGGCGGTTGATCCAAATAGAATAGCCATTGGCCAAGTGCTGATTATTCCTGCGCCTTTACCTAAACAGGTTGAGCCTGATCTGACGGAAGGAGTAATTCAATATGAAGTGAAGGCTGGAGATAATCTCTATACCATTGCAAGAAACCATAAAACGACGGTTAAGGCGATTCGGGATGAGAATAATCTTAAAACATCTAATATTCGTCCTGGCCAAAAGTTGATAATACCAAAACCAACTTTAGAAGAATAAAAGAAGCATCTCTAATGAAGTATGCTTCGACCACTTTAGTGTTTGTTGTTTCGGCGCTTTTAGCTCTGGGCTTAGTAATGCTTTATAGTGCAATGATGTTTCATCGCGGAGCTTCTTTTTGGGGGTCGCAGTTGTTGTGGTGTTTAATCGGATTAGTGGTTTGTGCTATTACAGCAAAGTTAGATTATCAGTTGCTGAAAAAGCTATCACTTCCGATGCTAATTGTGGCTTTTGTTCTGCTGGTGGCAGTCTTAATTCCGGGGGTTGGAATGAAAATAAATGGAGCTCGGCGTTGGCTGCAATTACCCGGTACTACGTTTCAACCATCAGAATTTGCCAAGATTGCTTTGATTATTGCTCTAGCTCATTATTGTGAAAAAAAGGGGCGTAAGATGCATTCCTTCAAGCATGGTTTGCTTCTTCCTGGGTTGGGAATAGGTATGTTTTTGGGGTTGATTTTTCTCGAGCCGGACTGGGGTAGTACGGTGTTGATGGCAGCGGTATGCGGTTTAATGCTTTTTTTGGCTGGTACCAAAGTTCGTTATATGGTGCTGCCTGTGATCACCCTTATACCTGCAGCAGGGTATTTGCTCTCCCAAAATACGGTTCGTCTCAATCGGATTATGAGTTGGCTAGACCCTGAAGGAACTAAACAGGGTGTAGGTTATCAGGCTTGGCAATCTTTGATTGCTCTGGGGTCAGGAGGAACCACCGGATTGGGTTTGGGTAATGGACGACAAAAGTTAGGTTTTGTACCGGAACACCAGACAGATTTTATTTTTTCAGTAATTGGCGAAGAATTGGGTTTGATTGCAACAATGGCCGTTGTTGTTGCTTTTGCTCTATTTGTAATTTGTGGAGCTTTTATAGCACTTAAGTCGAGTGATGTTTTTGGATTTCTTCTCGGGTCTGGCCTGACATTGCTGATCGGATTTCAGGCATTTATTAATATTGGAGTCGTCACGAGCACTTTGCCTAATAAGGGATTACCATTACCATTCATAAGTCGAGGTGGAACCAATCTTGTGGTGATGTTGTTCTGTGTAGGTGTTCTTTTAAGTATTGCACGCTTTTCTCGAAGTGATGAGCCAGTCAGATCGTCTAGGCTTGGTTCTTCAGAGGGGCGACTGTCCCCATTTAGCGCTGGTTAATTATTATGAATCCCTTGTCTAGACGCGTTGCTATTGCTTGTGGGGGGACTGGAGGGCATTTATTTCCTGGAATTGCCGTTGGTGATGCGCTAGTTGCCCGAGGTTGTGAGGTGATGTTATTAGTCAGCCCTAAAGAAGTTGACCAAACTGCTGTCAAATCTGCTTACGGTATGGACGTTGAGTCGCTATCGATGATTGGCCTAGCCGGTAACCCCTTAAAGTTTGGTTGTAAATTTATTCAGTCGACAAATTGCTGTAGAAAACTGTTTTTAAAAAACCGGCCAACGGCGGTTTTAGCGATGGGCGGTTTCACTAGTTTGCCTCCGGTTATTGTTGGGAAAATTATGGGGGCGAAGATATTTTTGCATGAGGCCAATGCTGTACCAGGTAGAGCTGTTAGAATGTTATCGTCATTTGCAGATGAAGTGTTTGTACAGTTTCCTGATTCCCTGCCTCGAGTGTTGGGAACCGACGTTCGAGAAACCGGTCTGCCTGTACGTGCAACAATGGAACCAGTACCTAAGGCTGATGCTCGGACCGTACTTGGTCTGGCTGATGATTTGCCGGTTCTTTTAATCATGGGTGGAAGTCAAGGCGCGGAGGCTATAAATCGTGCCGTGCTTGGATCTTTGCCTTATTTGGCTAAGTCGCTTCCCAAAATTCAGTTTATTCACCTTACTGGGAATAGGAATTCAGAGCTGATTAGATCAGCCTATGATACTCTTGGATTACGGGCTGTTGTTCGCCCGTTTTTAACAGAGATGGAATATGCTCTTGGTGCAGCAGACCTAGTGATTAGCCGGGCTGGTGCTTCTTCTCTTGCTGAATTCTCCTCTATGGAATTGCCGGCGATATTAGTTCCGTATCCTTCTGCAGTTGATGATCATCAGAGATTGAATGCTCGAACTTTTGTTGAGATGGGAGCTGCTCGATGTTTTCATCAGAAACAACTGACACCGAGCTTATTGACCCAGCAACTGAAGGAGTTATTTGGTCGACCGGCAAAGTTAAAGAAAATGGGAGAATCTATGAAACAGTGGAAGAGCGATTGTGCCACTGAGGAGGTCGTTAAACGAATTTATGAAGTGTGTGGCTGGGAGTATTCAAAAGAAGATGATTTGATTGTTTCTGAGCCTGGATTAACGGAGGTGGCGGCGTGAAATCTATTTCAGCAGATTCAGTTTTGACTAGGCATGATGATTTTAAATCGATTCTGGAAAGTGTGGCTGAAGATGGAACGATAGTTTTAAAAGACATTGCGATAGGTGAGTTTACCACGCTTCGAACGGGAGGTAGAGCAGACTGGTTTGCAGAGCCTAATACTCAGCGAGATCTTGCTGCATTGATGAAGGTATGCAGCGAGTATGATTTGCCAGTTACGGTTTTAGGATTAGGTTCCAATTTTTTAGTAGTCGACAGTGGTGTGCGAGGTCTCACAGTAAGGCTTAATAACAAGCAGTTTACTGGTATTGAAACAAATGGTGATCGCATTCGATGTGGCGCCGGTGCTCGCATGAAAAAAGTTGCTGTTGAAGCCAAATCTAATTGTTTATCTGGTATGGAATTTCTTGAAGGTATTCCAGGGGCTATTGGGGGGGGCTTGCGAATGAATGCTGGGGCTTGGGGAAGTGAAATGTTTCAACTTGTTGAAAGTATAAGTTGTATGGACATGGGTGGTAACATTTTTGAGATTGGAGTAAAGGAGGCCGATTTTTCCTATCGAAGTTGTTCGTTCCTAAAAAAACATATTGCACTTCAGGCTACTTTATTAGGACAGCCTGATCGTCTTGAGGTTATTGCTAAAAGAATGGCGTCCTTTAGTCAAAAGCGGTGGAATGCTCAGCCTAAGGCTCGTAGTGCTGGCTGCATATTCAAAAATCCTGATTTGATTCCGGCTGGGCAATTAATTGATCAACTTGGATTGAAAGGAGTAAGTGAAGGTGGTGCAATGGTATCTGAAGAGCACGGGAATTTCATTGTTAATAAAGGAGGTGCTACTGCAGGAGATTTTCTGAAATTAATCGAGCACATTAGGCAACGGGTTTACGATGAACGAGGTGTCGATCTCAAAACGGAAGTGCAGATTATCGGGGGAGTGGAAAACCATGGCTGAGATTCTCAATATTTGTGTGATGTTAGGCGGGCCATCTTGTGAACGTGATGTATCGTTGAAATCTGGGACAGCTGTGGTGGATGCACTCCGTTATTTAGGGCATCGAGTAATTGAGTTAGATCCGGTTGATGGGAAATTTCAATTACCATCCAATGTAGATGTAGTGTTTCTAGCTTTGCATGGTGCATTCGGTGAGGATGGGACAGTGCAGAAAGAACTGGATGAATTAGGTGTTCCATACACAGGGTGTAGTGCTGAGGTCAGTCGTTTGGCATTTAACAAAATTCATACTAAGCGAATGTGCGAGAAGCACGGATTGGTTACTGCCAAGGACCAAGTAATTAAAGATGCTGATGCTGGGCTTCCGATTGGATTGAGTTTGCCTTTGGTCTTAAAGCCGACGATGCAGGGATCAAGTATAGGTCTTGAATTTGTCAAAAAAGCATCTGATTGGTCGAACGCTTTGTTTAATGCTATGAAGTTTGGCGGTCCAGTTTTGGTGGAAGAAAAAATAGTTGGTCGTGAAATTACTGTGGGAATCTTAGGAGGAGAGCCTTTGCCATTAGTCGAAATTATTCCGAAGGAGGGTGATTACGATTATACTAACAAATATACGGCTGGTGCCACAGATTATATTTGCCCTGCGCAATTCAAAGAATCGGTAACTCATCGAATTAAGTTAGCCGCCGAGCAGTCATTAATGGCATTGGGCGGTGGAAATTGTGCGCGAGTGGATTTTATAGTGCGTGAAGATGGTGAGCCCGTATTGTTGGAGGTTAATACTTTGCCTGGAATGACTGCTACCAGCCTGTTGCCTAGAGCGGCGCAAGAGGCAGGACTGAATTTTATTGAGCTTTGCCAACGGCTTGTGGATTTAGCATTGGACCCAGTAAAGCAGTTGGCACAAACAGAACCGATTTGAAATGGCACTGAAATCGAGAAAGAAAAATAAAAAGACTGGGCAGAATAATGTGCTTTCAGTCAATGTGAAATCACAGCAGATCCGTAGTGAAAGGCTGCGTGCTTTGCGTTCTTTTCTGATAATAGGTGTTACTTTGATGGCGCTTTTGGCAACTAGCTGGTTAGGAGGAAGTTTAGCGCTGACCCGGCTTGTTTATGAAAATGAATCCTTTGCTGTGTTAGATATGGACTACAGGACAGACGGCATAATTAGTGAGTCGCAGCTTAAGGATTTGGGAGGGGTTGAGATGGGTGATAATTTACTTTCGCTTGATTTGCTCAGAATTAAGCGAAATATTGAGTTAACACCCCGTGTTAAAATAGCTTCTGTCGAGAGATTTTTGCCGGATACTCTTCAAGTGCGAGTAACAGAGCGAGTGCCAATGGCACAAATCTGGATTTGGCAGCGGGATAGTGACAATGAAGGACAATACGATTGTATTCGATTGCAGGTGGACGAATCTGGTCACGTGATGCCGCCAATAGTTGGGCAGTCAGTTGTTTTCCCTCAGCATCAGTCTGAGTGGTCGCTTCCAGTGATAGCTGGTATCGATCTGAAAACTCTTCGCACGCTTGCTCCTGGTCGTCCGGCGGGCTTACCCAAGCTGAAGGCTGCTCTTGAGGTGATTCGAGAGTATCGAAAATCAGCTATGGTGGGAGAGGTCGATTTGCGAGTAGTTGACTTATCTCAACCCCAAATTTTAAGAGTGACTACTGGTGATGGAGGGCAGATTGATTTATCTCGCAACCGACTACAGCAACAGTTCAATCGTTGGGCTAGAATTCGAGCACACGGTCAAAAATATGGTCTTTCCATTGAAGCAATGGATCTTTCTGTGACTAATAATGTGCCAGTTCGCTGGATGCTTTCACCCAATATTGCGAAGGGAATAGGACAGAGTCAAAAAATGGCGGGTAAGTAAACTGTTGTATGAGTAATTCACAAATTATTGTTGGTCTTGAAATAGGTACATCCAAGGTTTGCGTAGTGGTAGGCGAGGTTAGTGATAATCAGGTCGCAAATATTATTGGTTTAGGGCAGTCTAAATCTCGTGGAGTACGGAAAGGGGAAATTGTGGATGCTTCAGTCGTTGAGGAGGATGTACGCAATGCGATAGTCGAGGCGGAGCATATGGCTGACGTAGAGATTCAGTCTGTTTTTCTTGGTGTTACTGGAAGCCACATGCGAGGTTTTAACAATACAGGAGTTCATCCTGTGGTTTCGGCTGACCGTGAAATTAATGATGCAGATATTCAGGATGTAATCAAGAATGCTAAAGCAGTCAATTTACCAAGTGATCATTCTGTTATTCATGTTATTCGACAACATTTTAGTGTAGATGGGCAGGACGGTGTCCTGAATCCGGAAGGAATGTTAGGAGCGAAAATGGAAGTTGATGTTCATGTTGTTAGTGGGCGTTACAATCGATTGCAAAATCCGATTCGTTTAGTAAGTGGATTACATCTTCAGGTAGAGAATATTGCATTTAATGGTTTAGCATCATCACTAGCGACTCTTAGTACCGAGCAAAAAGAGCTGGGAACACTTGTAATTGACCTTGGTGCTGGCACTACTGAGTATGCAATATATTCTGGTGGAGTTATTAAACATACTGGGGTCTTGGCAGTTGGAGGGGATCATGTATCCAATGATTTGGCTTATGGACTAAAAGTGCCACTTGGTCGTGCTGAGCAACTTAAGGTTGATAATGGATCAGCAGTTATAGATCCGGAAACCAAAAACCGTATGATGGATTTATCAACTGACAATATTATTCCTGGAAAAAAAGTGAATTTGAACCATCTTCAAATGATTATGTCGATGCGCTTACGAGAGATCTTTGAGTTGATTGCAAATGATATAGAGCAGGCTGGATTAATTGATTATTTGCGTGCTGGAGTGGTTCTGTGTGGGGGTGGTGCACGAACACAGCATATTACAAAGTTAGCGCGAGACGTATTTAATTTACCCGCAGCTATCGGCCGATCTAGTACTGTTAGCGGAATTAAAAATGCCCTTGATGAACCCGAGTTCTCTACTTCGATTGGTTTGATTAAATTTGGTGCGTTTCAGTCTCAAACTACGCCAAAGCGAGAAGGTTTTGGTCATGCAATACGTAAGCAATTTGTTTCATTATTTGGTGGGAGGAAATGACTAATAGTAATATGACGAGAAATCACGATAATTCCGATAACCCTGTTATTCGCTTCATTGGAGTGGGTGAGACCGGGGTGAAGCTCGTTGAGACATTGGCAATGATTGGTCTTAAAGGGGTGGAATCGCATTCCCTTGATACTGATAATCGTAGTCTTTCTCGTTGTCATCAATCCAAAACCCTATTGTTAGGTAAATCGATACCATGCGGTTTGGGGGCTGGTGGAGATGTAGCATTAGCAAGAGCTGCGGTTGAGTCGGATCGTGATCATTTATCAAGATTAGTTTCAGGTGCAGATTTAATTTTTGTTATTGCTGGTATGGGAGGGGGTACAGGAACGGAGGCTGCATCATTTGTTGCACGTTTAGCTAAGGAGACTGGTGCGTTAGTAGTAGGTGTAGCAGCTACACCTTTTAATTGTGAGGGATCCAGACGTTGTAATAAGGCAGCTGGTGGTATTCGTGATCTCAAGCAATCTTCAGATGTTGTGTTTCATTTTTCCAATGAGGAAGTCATGCAGATTGCAGGAGGTGAAGTCAGTTTGAATAACGCGCTTGAAATAGCCAACCGGCATCTATGTGAATCAGTTTTGGGATTGAGCCGTATGTTAATTGAGCCAGGCCTGTTGAACGTGTCATTTGGTGACCTTCAGGCTTCTATGAAAGGGCGACATAGTCTTGGGTCTACATTATGCGTTGAGGGTACTGGTGAAAATCTTGCTGCGGATGTTATGGAAAAAATATTGTCCCATCCTGCTGCTCGAATGGGCAAGGCATTAAGTGAAGCGACAACATTGTTGGTTCATTTATCTGGTGGTGATAACTTATCACTGACTGAAATTAATACTATTATTGAATCTATTAGTTCCCACGCTACGGATGTTGATTTAATAGTTGGAGCGTCGGGATCTGGTAGCGATAATGTATTGCAAGTAATTTTAGTTCTTGTTCAGCAGGCAAAGTCTAAAGATTCTTTAATGGGAGCAAATGCATCGAAAAATATTCTAGAAAATGAAGCGACTGATTTAAGTTATCCTGAAAATTTTATGCCATCTGGAGATAATAGTTACATGGGGTTAGGTGTTGAATCAACAGGTACAAATCGAGTTAGATTTGCATATACGCCACCAGCTCCAGCTGTGGAAACTATCACTCCAGAAATGAAGAATAGTTTGTTAGAGGTAGCTGCAAATCAGGAGTCTAATCGCAAAAAACGAAAAGAAATTAAGCAAGAAATGCTTCCGTTAGAGATAATTTCAAAAGGACGTTTTGAGAAAAGTGAACCGACTATTCATAAGGGTGAAGATCTTGATCAGCCTACGTATATTCGACGTGGAATGATGCTCAATTGACCTCTGCAGATAAATGAATAGTTATTTCTTTGGAGGTGCCCCCTCAGCAACAAGGCGAAACCCCGTATGATTTAGTCCTGTATCGGGGCTTGTTTTCATTCGAGCTGAAGGTCGATAGCCAGTACAATAAAGTTCGCTGCAAAGGAATGAACCTCCACGAGTTATTCGCTTTGCTATATTTGGTTCTGCAGGATCGAAACTAGTATTTGGGCCCTTCGGATTTTTATCAGGGCTTTTTTCGTAATAGTCATTTTTATACCAATCTTCGCACCATTCCCAAACATTGCCAGCCATGTCATACAGCCCGTATCCATTAGATGCAAATTGTCCTACAGGTGATGACATTCGATAGCCATCCTCAGTAGTGTTTTGATTAGGAAAGCGTCCTTGCCAAAAATTAGCAATACATTGTCCATCTGGTTTGAGTTCATCACCCCAAATATATTTTTTTTCATCCGACCCTCCTCGAGCTGCATATTCCCACTCAGCTTCTGTAGGAAGCCGGTGTTTGACACCGGTTTTTTTTGTTAACCAGTTAGAATATTCCAATGTGTCAAACCAGCATACGTTTACTACAGGGTGATTATCTTTGCCTTCTATAGAGTCGTCTGGACCGTTGGGGTGTCTCCAGCTCGCCCCTATCTTCCATGTCCACCAGACCCTATGATTATTTAGAGGAGGATTTCCTGGTGGAGGCTCAAACACCACAGCACCTGGAACCAATTTATCTTCAGGTACACCAGGAAAATCTAATGGGTTTGGTTTCTGTTCAGCGACCGTTAAATATTTGGTGTCATTTATAAATTGAGCGAATTGACCATTAGTGACTTCAGTTTTGTTTATCCAGAATCCATCTACTGTAACTTTATGGACTGGTAGTTCATCAGGCTTTCCATATTTAGATCCCATATTAAAAGTGCCTTCGGGAATCCAAACCATATCGACTGGTTTGAAGGGATTTTGTTCAGTTGTACTCGGCTTTTCAGAAACTGGTTCAGTTGAGCGAGTTGCCTGTGCAGGATCATTCTTTGAGCAGCCGATTAAAAATAATAATGATCCAGTAATAATCGTAAAGAGTAATCGGATGGTGTTGGCAGCGAAATTATTCATAAAATATGGGTCTATTAGTCGCATCAGTGGCCGTCCAAACTAACAATTTAGCCAAGTTGGGTCACGGTATTACGTTGAAACTATCAATAAACAGTCCAAATGAGCTAATATCCAATACCTGAAATAATTCAAAAACCGGAATTTTTTTATGGAATTAAGCATGCTCTTTGATAGATTTCCGCGCCTCGTTTTGGATTTTGTCTCTTACAGAAACTTCAAAACAAGGTAGTTTTCGAATAAAAACCTATTTTTTGACTCGTGACATCAAAGAAAAAAATCGTCAAAAAAACAACGAATGCAGCTAAAAAAGCTGTAGCCAAGAAAGCTGTAGCCAAGAAAGCTGTAGCCAAGAAAGCTGTAGCCAAGAAAGCTGTAGCCAAGAAAGCTGTAGCCAAGAAAGCTGTAGTTGAGGAGAAAAAGGTTC
>Ga0066836_10001478_pt1 | contig 12332 bp, 11 predicted proteins | sample ETNtaG_18_FD_71568 | JGI IMG/M metagenome (GOLD analysis project Ga0066836, IMG submission 71568) | Marine microbial and viral communities from oxygen minimum zone, Eastern Pacific Ocean - ETNP201302SV91 | ecosystem: Environmental > Aquatic > Marine > Oceanic | place: Pacific Ocean: Eastern...
TTGCCCAATTTAGAACAATTTAGTATTTTTATATTATAAATATTTTTAATTTATGAGTCACACAATTGCACTAGTTGATGATGATAGAAATATATTAACTAGTATAAGCATGGCACTGGAGAACGAAGGTTTTAAAGTTCAAACTTACGTTGATGCTGAAAGTGCTTTGATTGGAATTAATCGGAATCCGCCTGATTTGGCTGTTATAGATATAAAAATGCCAAGAATGGATGGAGAGGAATTATTAAAAAGATTAAGAAAAAAAACTTCAATTCCAATATTATTTTTAACATCCAAGGACGAAGAAGTTGATGAACTGTTAGGATTAAAATTGGGTGCTGACGATTTTATTAAAAAGTCAGGTGGTTTTTCTATCAAGGTACTCGTAGAAAGAATACGAGTTCAACTTCGAAAAAAAACAAGTACTATAGATGAATCAAAAAATCTTATTAAGCATGGAAAATTAGTTTTAGATTCCTCTCAGCTCGAGTGTGAGTGGGATGGCAAAACTCTTCCAGAGAAACTTACAACAACAGAATTTTTGATTGTTAAAGAATTAGCCAAACGACCAGGTATAATAAAAGAAAGAGCTCAACTAATGGATATAGCTTATAAAGATAATACTGATATAGAAGATAGAACTATAGATAGTCATGTAAAAAGAATTAGAAAAAAATTTAAAAAAGTAGATATAAATTTTTCTGCAATAGAAACGAGATATGGTAGTGGATATAGATGGAATGTTAGTTAATGAAAACTAATTTTTTTAAGTCAAGTTCAATTTTAAGAAAGTTTCTATTTTTTAATTTTGTTGTTTTTCTAATTTTAGGCATTTTTACTTTTTTATATCTTAATGCTTTAAAGCCTAATTTGATTAAGGATAGATCAAACAGACATTCAAAAATTATAGAAAATACCTCGGATCATATAAATAGATTAAATATAAAATTTACAAAAGAAAGTGCTAGCGAATTTTTCATACAAAAATGGTTTTTGTTTCAAAATTTAGATCGTGTACAACTATTTGATTTAAACTCAAACTTGTTAGCAGATACTGATACGTTAGATTTAGCTCAAGATATTTTTGTAATAAATGAAGATGTTCAAGAAATACCTATTGATAAATCTGATGAAAAAGAAAGTACCAAAAAAGATTCGAAAAATCTAAGAACAGCAAGTTTTAATACTGAATTTTATGTGAAAAAATATTCTGAACAAAATAATTTTAACGACAAGTTAGTAATTAGCGAAACAATTAATAATAATTTTTACGTTTTTACAATTAATGCGGTTAAAGTTAATGGGATAGGCAAAGGTTATATTGTAGTTTCAGAAATTGCCAACGATATATTATTTGCTGTGGGTGAAAGGAAAAATTTTATATTAAGAACTGTTTTTTCAATTGCAATAGTAATTTTGATTTTTTCTGTTTTTTTAAATAAATATATTTTAAAACCAATAAGATCTTTAGTGTTTTATACAAAAGCAATTAAAGAAAAAGATGTAAAAATCGGAAAGCATGAAAAATATTTGTTAAGAAAAGATGAGGTAGGTTTATTATCAAGATCTTTAAATGAAATGACCGAAGATTTATATAAAAGAATAAATATAGCAGAAACGTTTTCTTCAGATTTAGCTCATGAAATAAGAAATCCATTAACATCTTTAAAAAGCGCATCTGAAGTTATGGAAAATACCTCAGATAATGAAAAAAGAAAAAAATTAATAAAAGTTATTAGTCATGATGTAGAAAGAATAGAAAGATTAATTACAGACTATTCACAAATGTTGAAAGATGAAGCAACTTTATCAAGAACAAAAATGAAAAAAATTAACTTATCAAATGTTGTAAGTTCTGTGGTAGAAGATTTTAATAGTGATTTATCAAATTTAAACAAAAATATAAAAATTAATTTGAATCTAAATGGTTCTAAATTGAGTGTCTTGGGGGTAGAGAGTAAACTTGAGCAAATAATTGCTAATCTTTTAGATAATGCTGTTTCATTTAGCTCAACTAATAGCAAAATATTTGTAACCTGTGGAATTAAAAAAGAAGAAGCACAATTAATTATTGAAGATGAAGGTCCTGGTTTTAATGAAAAAAATATAGATAAAATTTTTGATAGATTTTATAGCAATAGACCAGAAAATTTTGGCAAACATTCAGGATTAGGATTGAATATTGTTAAAAATATAATAGAACTACATGGTGGTTCTATAATTGCTTCTAATAAAACTGGAGATGAGAAAGGAGCAAAAATCGAGGTACTATTACCTATTTCCAATTAATTTAAAGCAAGCAATAAGTTGATAATTTTGCTTTAAATTGTTAAACAGTTTTAAATTATGTCAGAAGATTTTAAAGTTAAAGATATTGAGCAAGCAGATTTTGGTCGAAAAGAAATTTCAATAGCCGAAACAGAAATGCCAGGTTTAATGGCGCTAAGAAAAGAATTTAAAGGGAAAAAACCCCTTAAAGGCGCCAAGATTTTAGGCTGTCTACATATGACCATTCAAACTGCAGTTTTAATCGAAACTTTAGTAGAATTAGGAGCAGAAGTAAGATGGTCATCTTGTAATATCTTTTCTACACAAGATCATGCAGCTGCCGCTATAGCAAAGACTGGTGTACCGGTTTATGCTTGGAAGGGTGAAACGGAGGAAGAATACTGGTGGTGTATAAAACAAACTATAGAAGGAAAAAAAAATTGGAAGCCAAACATGTTATTGGATGATGGTGGAGATCTTACCGCATTAATGCACAAAGAATACAAAGATCTTTTAAAATCTGTAAAAGGGCTTTCCGAAGAAACTACAACAGGTGTTAAAGCTTTAAAAAAAATGGAATCGGAAAATAAACTTTTAATTCCAGCAATTAATGTAAACGATTCAGTTACTAAATCAAAATTTGACAATTTGTATGGATGTAGAGAAAGTTTAGTAGATGGAATTAAAAGAGCTACAGATGTAATGTTATCTGGCAAGACAGCAATAGTTGCTGGTTTTGGTGATGTAGGAAAAGGAAGTGCAGCATCATTAAGACAAAGCGGTGCTAGGGTAATGGTAACTGAGGCTGATCCGATTTGTGCTTTGCAGGCTGCCATGGAGGGTTATAAAGTTGTCTTGATGGATGAGGCTATAGGAGAAGCAGATATTGTTGTAACTGCAACAGGTAACAAAGATATTGTAACAGCGGATCACATGAGAAAAATGAAAGATCGTTCAATACTTTGCAATATTGGGCATTTTGATAATGAAATTCAAGTTGAGGCTTTAAAAAATTATAAATGGACTGAAATCAAACCTCAAGTACACGAAATAGAATTTCCTGATAAAAAACGTATAATTCTTTTAGCAGAGGGAAGATTAGTCAATCTAGGTTGTGCAACCGGTCATCCAAGTTTTGTTATGAGTGCATCTTTTACTAATCAGGTTATAGCTCAAATAGAACTATGGAATAATTCTGCAAAATATGAAAAGAAGGTTTATGTTTTACCAAAACATTTAGACGAAAAAGTTGCGATGCTTCATTTAAATAAAGTTGGAGCTAAATTAACCAAGCTCTCAAAAGGTCAAGCTGATTATATAAGCGTTGATGTTAAAGGTCCTTTTAAATCTGAAAGTTATCGCTACTAAATAGTAGTAGATGCAATTAAAATCATTAGAAGACACACGAAATTTATCTAAAGATATTTCAAGAATAATTCAACCGGGTGATGTTGTTTTTCTTTATGGAGAAATAGGTGTTGGTAAAACAACATTTGTGAGATTTTTAGTAAATTCTTTAGAGGATAAAAAAAAAATCATAAATAGTGATGTATTAAGCCCAACATTTAATATTGTTTATGATTATGATATTGGAAGTATAAAAGTTTTGCATTATGATTTATACAGATTGAAGAAATATAATGATATTGCACAATTAGGAATATTCGAAACTTCTACAAAATATATCAAAATTATAGAGTGGCCAGAGCTTATTAAGTCGAAGCCAAAGGACAGAATTGAAATTTTTTTTAAATATTCAAAGATGAATAATAGCAGAAAAGTAAAAATTATTAGATTTGGAAAATGGAAAAAATATGAGTTATTTAAAATATAATATTGAATCTATAGCTGGCGATGCTTCTTTTAGAAAATTTTATAGATTTAGATATAAAAATAAAAGTAAAATTATTGTTTATGCAGAAAAAGAGAAATATAAAAATTTAATAGCATACTCAGCAATTAATAAATTTTTAAGGTATAATAAAATATTAGCACCAAAATTAATTTCACATAATTTTAAAAAAAACATAATTATTGTTGAAGATTTTGGAGACATAACTTTTTATAAGGAATTGCTAAAAAAAAAAAATAAATTTATTATTTATAAAAAACTTATAGATTTACTTTTAAAAATTCAAAAAATTAAACCCAAATTCAAATTAAAAAGTTTTGATAATAAATTACACAATGTAAATAAGTATTCGAAAAGTTATTTATTTAAAGAATCAGACTTATTTTTTGATTGGTATTTGCCTATTTTTTTAAGCAAAAAAAAGGTTGTGGAAATGAAAATAAAATCAAAAAAAATTTTGCTAAAACTTTATAATAAATTAAATTTTCCTAATTCTTATTTTGTTCACAGAGATTTTCATGTTCAAAATCTTATGAAAGTTGGTAAAAAAGTTGGAGTAATAGATAGTCAAGATGCTTTAATGGGTAATCCTGCTTATGACTTAGTTTCATTAATTGATGACGTGAGAATTAAAATTCCAATTAATCTTAAAAAAAAAATTGTAAATTACTATTTAAGAAAGACAGAAAAAATTTATAAAAAAAATAAATATAAATTTTTAGAAGATTTTAGTATACTTTCTGTTCAAAGAAATTTAAAAATAATTGGCATTTTTTCTAGATTATCTAAAAGAGATAATAAAAATCAGTATTTAAAATTAATACCATATACCTGGAAAATATTAGAAATGCGCATGAATTCTAAAATATTTCTAGAGTTGAAACAAATCTTAAATAAAAATGTCACAAAAAAAATTAGAAAAAAAATAATAAACGTATGAAAATATCAGTACTATTTCCAAAAATTTTTGATCATCCTTTTACTTACAAAAGCGATATTTCAGAATCACTTAGTTCAGGAGATTTTGTTAAAGCGTCATTCGGTTTAAGTGAAATAACTGGAGTTATTTGGCCACACGAACAAAAAACAGAAAAAATATTTAAATTAAAAAAAATTGGAAGAAAATTAAATGTTAATAAGTTAAGTCCATCAATGATTAAGTTTATATCCTGGTTTTCTAGGTATAACTTAGTGCCTTTAGGAATGGCACTAAAAATGTGCTTATTAAATAAAGATGTTGTTGAAAAGAATTTTGGTGAAGAATTTAATAAATTTAAAATTGTAAAAAAAAAAAATAAATTTTTGTTAAATTCTGAACAAAAAAAATCTTTAGATTTTTTAAGAAGCGTTGGAAATGAGTATAACGTGATAGTGCTGGAAGGAGTTACTGGGTCAGGAAAAACAATTGTTTATTTTGAAAGAATTAAAGATTTTATTGAAAAAGATTTTCAAGCATTAATTTTACTTCCGGAAATTGCTTTAACAAATCAATTTAGTAAAAAATTTCAAGAATTTTTTGGTGCTGAGCCAGCTATTTGGCACTCAGGCACTTCAAAAAAAAACAAAACTATAATTTGGAAAGGTGTTACAGAAGGAAAAATTAAAATAGTTATGGGGGCTAGATCTGCGCTTTTTTTACCTTTTAAAAATTTAGGTACAATTGTTGTGGATGAGGAGCATGATATATCTTACAAACAAGATGAAGGCATTATTTATAATGCGAGAGATATGGCTATTACAAGAGCATCTCTAGAAAACATACCTATAAATTTAGTTACCTCCATTCCTTCTATAGAAACATATAATAATATAGTTAATAAAAAATTTCATATAACCAAATTAAAAAAAAGATATAAGGAGGCGGCACTTCCAAGTGTTAAAATTATAAATTTAAAAAATGAAATATTGGGCAAAGAATCTTGGATTGCAAAAAAAACAATTAATGAAGTTGATAAATATTTAGACAAAGGGGATCAGGTATTATTTTTTTTAAATAGAAGAGGTTACGCACCCTTTGTAATTTGTAAAAAATGTGGTTATAAATTTCAATGTCCTAATTGTGCTATTAATTTAAATTTTCATAAAAAATTTAATAAATTGCTTTGCCATTATTGTGGACATAAAGCATTAATGTCACGATTGTGTAAAGATAAAAAAAAATGTGATTTATTATTTTGTGGTCCAGGTGTTGAAAGAATTTTTTCTGAATTAAAAAAAATATATCCCAAAAAAAAAATAGAAATATTTTCAAGTGATACTTTAGGAAAGAAGAAATCTACTATAACTTTGATAAACAAAATTGAAAGCAACAAAATTGATATTTTAGTAGGAACTCAACTATTATCAAAAGGTTTTCATTTCCCAAAATTGAATTGTATTGTGGTTGTAGATGGTGATTTTTCATCACATGGATATGATCTTCGCTCCGCAGAAAAAAATGTTCAATTATACCATCAGTTGAGTGGCAGAGCTGGAAGAGAAGGAAGTTTATCAACTATTTTTTTTCAAACATATACTCCAAATGATGAGGTGCTTTTAAACATATCTAAAAATAATCCCAATGTTTTTTTAGAAAAAGAACTTTTATTAAGAAAAGAGAAAAAACTACCACCATTTTCTAGACTTATATCATTAATTGTTTCTGGGAAAAGCGAACTTAATGTAATGAAAAATGCACTCAAAATTAAATCCACTCTTCCAAAAATAAACGATGTAAATATTTTGGGTCCAGTTTTAGCACCTATTACAAAATTAAGGAAAAAATACAGATACAGAATTTTAATAAAATATCCAAAAAATTTATTTATACAGAAATACTTGTCACATTCGTTGAATAAAATAAAAATAGCATCTGGAATAAAACTAGAGGTTGATGTGGATCCTATTAATTTCAGTTAAACAAGGGGTTTATTAGTCTGAATAAAGGCAAAAAGTTACAGTTGAAAATGTTGAATTTATTCAAATAATCTCATACAAAACGAGTCTTTTAGAAGGGAGCAAAATTGAGTTCAAAATCAAAATTTTCAAATAAGACTTCGAAGAGCTATGCTCAAGCTTTATACGATCTTGCTCAAGAGAAATCCGATATAAAAAATATTGAAAACCAAATGATCGGTCTTAATAAGTTAATTGATGAAAGTCCAGATTTTAAAGAAATGATTCTTAATCCATCTATTTCCAAAGAAAATAAAAAAAAGGTTATATATGCTATAGCAGATAAAAATAATTTTTCTCAAATATTAAAAAATTTTCTAGGTTTTTTGACATTTAAAAATAGACTGTTTTATTTAAAACAGATTATTAATAGTTTTTTGAATTTTGTTTCAATTAACAAAGGCGAATTAAAAGCTAAATTATATTCTTCTAAACCTCTATCAAAAGATGAGTTAGAAAGTATCCAAAATGAATTATCGAAAGATTTTAATTCTACAATAAAAATAGATTATAAACATGATCCAAATTTAATAGCAGGAATAATTATTCAGGTTGGAAGTATAATGGTTGACACTTCAGTAAGAAGTCAGCTTAAACGATTAGAGAAAGATATGTTAGGAGCATAACAATATGCAAATTAACCCTTCAGAAGTTACAAAAATTTTAAAAGAACAAATTAAAAAATTTGGAGAAAAGGCAGAAGTATCAGAAGTTGGACAAGTGCTTTCAGTTGGAGATGGTATTGCTAGAGTTTATGGCTTGGATAATGTGCAGGCAGGAGAAATGGTCGAGTTTTCAAAAGGACTAAAAGGTATGGCATTAAATTTAGAAAACGACAATGTTGGAGTAGTAATTTTTGGCGACGATAGATCAATAAAAGAGGGCGATATTGTTAAAAGAACTGGTACTATAGTTGACACTCCAGTTGGAAAAAATCTCCTTGGTAGAGTTGTTGATGCATTAGGTAATCCAATTGATGGCAAGGGAGAATTAGATAAAAAATTGGAAAGAAAAAGAGTTGAGGTAAAGGCACCAGGAATCATTCCAAGAAAATCAGTGAACCAACCGATGCAAACAGGCCTCAAGGCAATTGATAGTTTAATACCCATTGGTAGAGGTCAAAGAGAATTAATTATTGGTGATCGCCAAACTGGAAAAACTGCTGTTGCTATAGATACAATTATTAATCAAAAACAAATAAATAAATCTGGAGATGAAAAAGATAAACTTTATTGTATTTATGTTGCGATTGGACAAAAAAGATCAACAGTAGCTCAAATAGTTAAATCATTAGAAGATGCTGGAGCTATGGAGTATACAACTATAGTTTCTGCTACTGCTTCTGATCCTGCACCTCTACAATTTTTAGCACCATATACTGGATGTACAATGGGTGAGTATTTTAGAGATAACGGAATGCATGCTTTAATAATTTATGATGACTTATCAAAACAAGCCGTAGCTTATAGACAAATGTCACTTTTATTAAGAAGACCTCCCGGGAGAGAAGCTTATCCAGGTGATGTTTTTTATTTACATAGTAGACTTTTAGAAAGAGCAGCTAAACTAAATGATGATAAAGGAGGAGGATCTTTGACTGCACTGCCTATTATAGAAACACAGGCTGGAGATGTTTCTGCATTTATTCCAACAAATGTTATTTCAATTACTGACGGACAAATTTTTTTAGAAACTGAATTATTCAATCAAGGAATAAGACCTGCTGTTAATGTAGGATTATCTGTTTCAAGGGTAGGTTCAGCAGCCCAAACAAAGGCCATGAAAAAAGTGGCTGGTTCAATAAAACTTGAGTTAGCACAATACAGAGAAATGGCCGCATTTGCACAATTCGGATCAGATTTGGATGTGTCAACTCAAAAACTTTTAAACAGAGGATCGAAACTCACGGAACTATTAAAACAGGACCAATATACACCGATGACTGTCGGGCAACAAGTTATTGCTGTTTTCTCAGGAGTAAAAGGTTTTTTAGATGATGTAGATTTAGATAAAATTAAAGATTTAGAAAAAAAAATTTATGAAGAAATCAAAACAAACAATCCAGAGATAATCGATAATATAAATAATACTGGAAAATTAGATGAAGATACAGAAAAACATTTGATGTCCTTAATAGGAGATTTTAAAAAAAAAATTAATAAGTAAATTATTATGCCAAGTTTAGATGATTTAAAAAAAAGAATTTCAAGTGTAAAATCAACACAAAAAATTACAAAAGCTATGAAAATGGTAGCTTCTGCAAAACTTAGAAAAGCCCAAGAAAATGCTGAAAAAGGAAGACCTTTCTCTGAAAAAATGAATAACATAATACTAAACTTAAGCACTTCAATTTCTGATAAAAATAATGCTTCAAAATTTTTAGTTGGTACCGGTAAAAAAAATGTTCATTTGTGTGTTGTAATTACTGCAGATAGAGGACTTTGCGGTGGATTTAACACAAACATATGTAGAAAAGCTAAAAGTTATTTTGAAAAAATTATAAAAGAAGGGAAAACACTAAAAATTTTTACTGTTGGATCTAAAGGGCACGATCAATTGAAAAGAGCGTATGAGAAATATATTATAGAAAAAGCAAATTTTAAAAATCATAAAAAAATAACATTTAAAGAAGCGGAAGATATAGGAAAAAAAATAATAAAATTATTTAATGATTCTCAATTTGATGTTTGCACAATATTCTACAATAAGTTTCAAAATGTAATCACACAAGTACCACAAGAGCAGCAAATTATTCCAATTGAAAACTTAGAAAAAAAAGATTCAATAAAAAAAGATAATTTTTATGAATTTGAGCCAGAGGAAAATGAAATACTAAATGATCTATTGCCTAGAAATATTTCTACACAAATTTTCAAAGCATTTCTCGAAAATGCCGCTAGTGAACAAGGATCTAGAATGACGGCAATGGATAATGCTACAAGAAATGCGGGTGATTTAGTGGACAAACTAACAATTACTTATAATAGAAGCAGACAAGCTGCTATTACTAAAGAGCTTATAGAAATAATATCTGGAGCCGAAAGTTTATAAAAATGGATAAAAAATTTGGTAAAATTACTCAAGTGATCGGAGCTGTGGTTGATGTGCAATTTGAAGATCAATTACCAGAGATATTAACAGCATTAGAATGTGATAATTCAGGGAATAGACTTGTTTTAGAGGTTGCTCAACACTTAGGAGAGTCTGCGGTTAGAACTATTGCAATGGATAGTACTGAAGGTCTTAAAAGAGGAGATAAAGTTATTGATACCGGCTCTCCCATTAAAGTACCCGTTGGACCTGAAACTTTAGGCAGAATAATAAATGTAATTGGAGAACCTATTGACCAAAAAGGTAAAGTTTCAACTAAAGAATCTTGGCCTATTCATAGACCTGCACCAAAATTCACAGATCAATCAACTGAAACAGAAATTTTAGCTACAGGTATAAAAGTAGTTGATCTTCTTGCGCCATACTCCAAGGGTGGAAAAATAGGTCTTTTCGGAGGAGCCGGGGTTGGAAAAACTGTAATTATAATGGAATTAATAAATAATATTGCAAAAGCTCATGGTGGCTTTTCTGTTTTTGCAGGCGTTGGAGAAAGAACTAGAGAAGGAAATGATTTATATCATGAAATGATGGAATCAGGAGTAATAAAACCTGATGGAAAAGGTTCTAAAGCAGCATTAGTTTATGGTCAAATGAATGAACCACCAGGTGCAAGAGCTAGAGTTGGTTTAACAGGACTAACAGTTGCTGAATATTTTCGTGATAAAGAAGGACAAGATGTTTTGTTCTTTGTAGATAATATATTTAGATTTACACAAGCGGGCTCAGAAGTATCTGCATTATTAGGAAGAATACCATCGGCTGTAGGGTACCAACCCACTTTAGCTACCGATATGGGTAATTTGCAAGAAAGAATAACCACCACAAAAAAAGGTTCGATTACTTCAGTCCAAGCTATTTATGTTCCCGCGGATGATTTGACTGATCCAGCGCCAGCTACTTCTTTTGCACACTTAGACGCAACAACAGTACTCTCAAGACAAATAGCAGAACTAGGAATATACCCTGCTGTAGATCCTTTAGATTCAACATCCAGAATTTTAGATCCTAGAATAGTTGGGGAAGAGCACTATAGTGTTGCAAGAGAGGTTCAAAGAATATTACAAACATACAAATCTTTGCAAGATATAATTGCTATTTTGGGAATGGATGAGCTTTCAGAAGAAGATAAGTTAACAGTTGCTAGAGCTAGAAAAATTCAAAAATTTCTGTCACAACCGTTTTTTGTTGCTGAAGTTTTTACGGGCACCCCTGGAAAACTTGTTGATTTAGAAGCAACTATTAAAGGTTTCGACGCCATCTGCAAAGGTGATTATGATCATTTGCCAGAGGCAGCTTTTTATATGGTAGGTACAATCGAAGAAGTTGTTGAAAAAGCAGAAAAAATGGCTAAGGAAGTAGCAGCTTAATGGAAAGTGATTTTAAGGTCGAAATAATAACTCCTGAAAAAATTATTTTTTCTGGAACAACAAGTATGGTTGCGCTTCCATCTTACGAAGGAGATATGAGTATACTAAAAAATCATATTTCTATAATCACGTTTTTAAGACCAGGAATAATAAAAGTTCAAAAAAAGGATATTAGCTTTGATGAATTTTTTACACAAGATGGAACTATTGAATACTTCAATAATAATTTAGTTATACTATCAGCATCTGTAAATAATTTAAAAAATTTATCAAAAGATTTTATTAGTAATTTAGCTAACGAAACTAAAAACAAACTTGATAATAAAGATATTTCGGATCACGAGCGTTATATTTTGAATCACAAAATTGATGTATTAAATATAATAAATATCTAATTTAATTTAAGAGATGTTATTTCTTCTTTTAATTTTTTATAAACATCAGCTTTAAAATTTACAGCTATTTTTGGTAAATCAGAAGGATTAATCCATTTCCATTCTAGAAATTCAGGATTTTCAGTATTAATATTAATTTCATCACTTTTTCCTATAAATTTCATTATAAACCATTTTTGCTTTTGACCTCTGTATTTTCCTTCCCAAATCTTTCCCAAAAGATTTTTTGGCAAGTCATATGCAAGCCAGTTGCTTAATTCTTTTATTAGTTTGACAGATTTTATACCTGTTTCTTCTTGAAGCTCTCTTTTAGCTGCTTGAAGATAATTTTCATTTTTATCGACTCCACCTTGTGGCATTTGCCAACAATTTTCTTCTTGATTATCGATTCTTTTTCCTACAAAG
>Ga0066836_10001480_pt1 | contig 12320 bp, 13 predicted proteins | sample ETNtaG_18_FD_71568 | JGI IMG/M metagenome (GOLD analysis project Ga0066836, IMG submission 71568) | Marine microbial and viral communities from oxygen minimum zone, Eastern Pacific Ocean - ETNP201302SV91 | ecosystem: Environmental > Aquatic > Marine > Oceanic | place: Pacific Ocean: Eastern...
CTATAACCCTCTGGTCTCATCATTCCAAAGTTTCTTTTTAATCTACTATCAAGGTCCTCACCTTTTTCTTGACCCAGAACTAAAACTGATCTGCCTTCAAGTTGAGCAAATCCCGATATAACAGCCTCGTCTTCTGAAAAATGTCTATCACCAGATAAATTAATAAAATTAGTAAACAAATTTTCTATAAAAAATTTTGCTTTAGGTCTTTCCTCGTGTCTTGCAACTTGAGTTTTTTGCCACGCATTTAAGTTGGCATATGAATCTCTTAACTTATCGTCAATTTCTTTTTGTATTTTACTTATTTTTTCAGTTTCAACCTCGGACAAACCTTCTTTATTGAAAGGATCCTTCAATTTTTCTAGTTCTTCTTCTAAACTTTTTATATCGCGTTCAAATTCTAAATAACTTTTCATATTGTCTAAATATATATAATATATAGAAATATGGCAAAAAAATATATTTCGCTTGGACGGCTTTCGATTGCTTCTGAATTGCTGAATTTTGTCAATAAAGAGCTTTTGCCTGGAACCGGTGTTACGCAGAAAAAGTTTTGGAAGGGCTTAGACAAATGTGTTCATGAGCTTGCTCCAAAAAATAAAAATCTTCTTGGATTTAGAGAAATTTTGCAGAAAAAAATTGATATTTGGCATAGAGATAAAAAAGAAAAAAAAGTTAGCTCGCGAAAATATCTAAATTTTTTAAAAGAAATAAATTATTTAAAAAAAGAAGGTAAAAAATTTAAAATACAAACTAAAAATGTAGATAAAGAAATTTCCACAATTGCAGGTCCGCAGTTAGTGGTACCAGTAATGAATGCTAGGTATGCTTTGAATGCTGCTAATGCAAGATGGGGAAGTTTATATAACGCTTTATATGGTACAGATGTAATATCAGACACAGGCGGTGCTGCGCGTGGAAAGAAGTATAATTTTATAAGAGGAGAAAAAGTAATTAAATACGCTAGAGAAATATTGGATTCTTATGTTCCTCTAAAAAATGGAAGTTGGAAAAGTATTAAAAAAGTTCCCGAAGTTAAAAACAATTTATTAAACTTAAATCTAAAAAATCAAAAACAATTTGTGGGATATGCTAAAAAATCAAATAAATTGTCATCTCTTTTATTTATAAATAATAATCTTTATTTAGATATTATCTTTGATCCAGATGGTACTCTTGAAGAGTTTAATCCTAGGGGTAACCAAGATAAAGCAGCAATTCATGATATATTTTTAGAATCGGCAATTACGACAATTATTGACCATGAGGATTCGGTTGCAGCTGTAGATGCTGAAGATAAAGTTCTTGGATACAAAAATTGGCTTGGACTAATGAAAGGAAATCTGCAAGCTGAAATGCAAAAAAGTGGGAAAAAATTTATAAGACAATTAAACCCTGACCGAAAATATATTTCTCCAAAAGGAAACAAAATTAATTTGCATGGCAGAGCATTAATGCTAAATCGAAATGTGGGTCATTTAATGACTAATCCTTCTATTTTATTAAAAGATGGTTCTGAAATTCCCGAAGGTATAATGGATGCTTTTATAACAGCTGCAGCTGCAATGCATGATTTTAAAAATAAAGGAAATTCAAGAACAGGTTCTATTTATATTGTAAAACCAAAAATGCATGGTCCAGATGAAGTTGCATTTACTAATTTGATATTTGGAAAAGTTGAAAAAGTTTTAGGATTAAAGAAATATACAATCAAAGTTGGAATAATGGATGAGGAAAGAAGAACAACTGTAAATTTAAAAGAGTGTATAAGAAATGTAAAAAATAGAGTTGTTTTTATTAATACAGGTTTTTTAGATCGTACCGGCGATGAGATGCATACCTCAATGGAGGCTGGGCCAATGATAAAAAAAGGAGATATGAAATCTTCAAAATGGATTGCAGCTTATGAAGATAATAATGTTGACGTAGGTTTAGAATGTGGGTTTTCAGGAATAGCTCAAATTGGAAAAGGAATGTGGGCTGCCCCAGATAAAATGGCGGACATGGTAAAACAAAAAATCAATCATCCAAAATCTGGTGCTAATTGTGCTTGGGTCCCTTCACCAACTGCCGCAACACTTCATGCTTTGCATTATCATCGGATAGATGTTTTTTCAAAACATGAAAAATTAAAAAATAAAACAGCAGCAAAATTGATAAATATTTTAAAAATTCCAATTATGGATAGACCAAATTATTCTGCGAAAGAAATTACCAGGGAATTAGAGAATAATGCTCAAGGTATTTTAGGTTACGTAGTTAGGTGGATTGATCAAGGGGTAGGATGTTCTAAAGTACCTGATATTAAAAACATAGGCTTGATGGAAGATAGAGCGACTTTAAGAATCTCTTCTCAACACATAGCAAACTGGCTTCATCATGGAATTTGCAGCAAAGAACAAGTATTAAAAACTATGAAAAAAATGGCAAAAATTGTAGATATACAAAATATTAGAGATCCCGCATTAAAAGGATATGCTTCTTATCAACCTATGTCTGGTAACTACGATAAATCTATTGCGTTCAAAGCAGCATGTGAATTAGTTTTTCATGGGAGAAACCAGCCTTCTGGCTATACAGAGCCCATTCTTCATTTAAATAGACTACTTAAAAAAATCTAGTCACTTTTTACAGGATTTCTATTTTTAAAAGCTGAATGTAAAGTCCCATCATCCAAAAATTCTATTTCGCCACCCACAGGGACTCCTCTAGCTAATCTTGTTATTTTTACTTTTGTGTCTTTTAAACAATCCGATATATAGTGAGAAGTAGTTTCGCCCTCAACGCTTGCGCTTGTTGCTAGAATTACCTCTTTAACTGAATTTTTTTTTACTCGACTAACTAACGATTCAATTAAAAGTCCGTTTCCAATATTTTTGCTTTCAAAAGAAGGTAGTGTTCCACCTAATATATGATAGTGACCTTTATATATTCCTGCATTTTGTATAACCCACATGTCAGCAATATTTTCCACCACACAAATTTGGTCATATTTTTTATTAGAACAGACGCAGTCTGAATTAGTGGATTTCAAATTACCACAAATTTTACAACGTACGACATTTTTATAAACCTGAGCGAGTGTGTTGGTTAATGGTTTAATTAATTCTTCTCTATTATTAACAAGCTTTAATACAATTCTTTTTGCTGACTTTGGTCCTAATCCAGGTAATTTTGAAACTATTTTTACTAAGTCCTCTATCTCTTTTACGTTATTGACAGCCATTTTTTCCTTAAAAAGGAAGCTTAAATCCAGGTGGCAATTCAATTCCACCTGTAACTTTTGATATTTCCTCAGTTGTTTTTTTCTTTAACTTTGATTTTGCATCATTATGAGCAGCAACAATTAGATCTTCAATAATTTCTTTTGACTCTTTTATTAAGATGTCTTCGATAGTAACTTTTTTTAATTCACCATCACCATTCATAATTACTTTAACGGCATTGCCACCTGATATTCCCTCAACTTCAATTTTTTTAAGAGCTTCCTGGGTTTCTTTCATTTTCTCCTGCATTTTTTTAGCTTGTGATATTAAATCTGTAAAATCTGGCATAATTTAATCCTTTTTTTTAACCTCCAATAATTCGGCGTCAGAGAAAATATTTTTAAATTTTTTATAAATTTCACTCTTTTTTTCTTGATCAAATAATTCTTTTTTTTTTAATTCTTTAAGTTCGGAAAAAGTTTTTTGACCCTCTTGCTTTGCTAAGGTTATTACCCATCTATTGCCTGTCCACTCAAGTAATTTTTTAGATAAGTTTCGAACAAAATTTCGATCAAGTTTTTCATTAAAACTTATATCAATTTTTCCTTCAGAAAATTTAATTAGGTTAACATTATTTTCTAAATCATACTTCAGCTGAATTTCTTTTTTTGTTGATGAGAGTGCAATCAAATCTTCAAAGGATAAAACTTTTTTTGAGTCAATATCTTTAGCTGGAAATTTTTGATCTGAAAAGGATAAATCTGGTTTCGTTTGTGCAGTATTTTTTATTTGATCTTTAGAAATTTTAATTACTTCATTTTCTTCATTTACAAATTTTTTTTTATTAGTGTTAAGATCAAATGTTGTATGATTATTTTCTACTTCTTGACTTAAATTATTTTTTTTTAATAATTCTAGTATACTTTCATAAGAAGGCATTTCCTTTAAATGGGTTAATCTAACAACTAACATTTCAAGAGACAAAATTGGGTTTGAAACAATTGATAATTCATCTAATGCTTTTAATATAATCTGCCAAAAAACTATTAGTGTTGGCATGTTGATATTACTTGAAATTTTGTCAATATTTTCCTGCTCCGATTCTGGTATGGATAGATCAGAATCAAAATTTCCTATACTTTTTTTTTGCTGTATAAAATATATTATTTCTAAAAGGTCATTTAAAAAATTAGCTGGTTCAATACCTTCATTGATCATTTCTTTTAATTGTGTTAGAGATTTTTTTTGTTCCCCTTGAAAAATAAAGGTTAATAAATCTAAAATCTTTGATCTGTCAGCTATTCCCAACATTCTTCTTACAAAAACTTCGTCTATTTCTTTTTCTTCAATGTCTTGGGTAGCGAGCGCTCTGTCTAAAAGGGACAATGAATCTCTTACAGATCCCTCAGCTGCTTTTGCTATTAATATTAATGCCCTATCTGTTATTTTTCCATTTTCGATTTTTAGAATTTTTTTGAGATTTCCTAATAAATCTTTAATAGACACTCTGTGTAAATCAAATCTTTGACATCTTGAAACAATGGTAACTGGTATTTTTTTTACTTCAGTGGTTGCAAAAATAAATTTTAAATGCGGTGGTGGCTCTTCTAAAGTTTTTAGCAATCCATTGAATGCCTGTTTCGATAGCATATGAACTTCGTCTAAAATTACTACTTTATATTTTGCACTTGTTGGATTGTATTTTGAAGATTCAATTAATTCTCTTACATCATCTATACCTGTTCGTGAAGCAGCATCCATTTCTAATACATCAAGATGTTTTGAATTGGCAATCTCTTCACAGTGACTACAAACACAATTTTCTTCTTTGAGAAAATCCTTTTCACAGTTTAGTGCTTTCGCAATAAGTCTAGCTGTTGTTGTCTTTCCAACGCCGCGAATTCCTGTAAGTAAATAAGCGTTTGGTAATTTATTTAATTTTATTGAGTTGGTTACGGTTTCAACCATTATGTCTTGACCAATTAATTCCTTAAAATTTTTTGGTCTATATTTTAATGCTAAGACTTTATGTTTAGTTTTTTCCATAATTACTTAGGGGCTGAGCGACCTGAAATTTGTAGTTAAGTCTGCTCTATTTCTAGCCTGAACTGGTTGTTCTACAAAATCCACCCGACAACCCCATTCCATTATATCAGTATCAAAATAAAAACTACAACATACGTGTAGGTTGTTTATTTATTTTTAACTCTGAATTGATGAGCTTCGTAAACCCCAAGAACATCCAATTTTTGTGTATGAAATCCCAATTCCTCTAGCGCTTTTCGCAAAGATGGATCCTCGATATGTCCTTCTATATCGATATAAAAATTTACTTGATCAAATGTATTTTTAACTGAAAAACTTTCTAACTTACACAAATTTACTCCATTGGTAGCAAAACCACCAAGTGCTTTATAAAGTGCTGCTGGAATACTTTTGAGTTTAAAAATACAACTTGTAATATATTTTTTATCCTTAAATTCAGGATGCTTAGGATCATTTCCCATAACAAAAAATCTAGTCACATTTCCGGATTCATCTTCTATGCTCGATTTTATTATTTCTAAATTATAAATTTTTGCTGCAAGCCTAGAGGCAATTGCGGATTCGGTCTTATCTTTTTTTTCGGAGACAAATCTTGCTGATCCCGCTGTATCAGTTGAAATTATTGGTTTTAATTTATTATCTAAAATTATTTTGCTACATTGTGCTATCGCTTGGGAATGACTTCTAACAGTTTGAATATCTTTCATTTTTGAACCTTTTACACCAAGTAAATAATGAGTAACTTTTTGAAAATGCTCAGCATGGATCTGTAGTTTATATTTTGGAATTAAATAATGTATATCTGCGACACGTCCTGCTAAAGAATTTTCTATTGGTATAACAATTTTATATTCCGAATTATCTTTCGCTAATTCAAAAGCTTTCTCAAAAGTTGGGCAAGCAACTGCATCAATATTTGGAAAAATTTCTTGGCAAGCTAAGTGGGAATAGGCTCCCTTTTCTCCTTGAAAAGCTACTTTTATTTTTTCTTTCATGGTTAATTCATTTCTTTACTTACTTTTGCTAAATCTTCCTTTGTATCAACGCCCAAGGGCAGAGAGCCACATAGTCCAACCTTGATAATCAAATTATTTTCCATAGCTCTCATTTGTTCTAAATTTCTTTCTATTTCTAATCTAGATCTACCAAGCTTTACATACTTTGTTAAAGCGACATTTGTAAAGGCATAAATTCCAATATGATGATAGATTTTTTCATTACTTAAATTATTTTTTACACGAAAAAAATCTTTTGCTTCTAAAAAATTATCATCTTTTAGTACTTGTTCAGTATGAACTTTTACAACATTTGGGTTTGAAATATCGCTTTTATTTTTTATACAAGAAGCCAAAGTTCCAATGTCACAATCGTTATTTTGCATAAGATTTGCTAATTTTGAAATAGAATCGGGTTGAATATTGGGCATGTCACCTTGTAGATTAATTATTAATTCTACGTCATTTTTAATTTCTTTTATGTATGCTTCATAAACTCGGTCACTGCCTGATTGATGGTTTCCATTAGTCAAAATAGCCTTGCCACCATTGTCTTTGACGATTTGGAAAATTTCATTATCTGGAGTTGCAACAAGTACTTCACCAACTTTTGACTCCTTTGCTCTATTTAATACATGAATAATCATTGGTGTATTATTAATTTTTTCCAAAGGTTTATTTGGAAACCTTTTCGCTCCTAAACGAGTAGGTATTATTATTGCGGTATTTTTCATAAGTAACAAATTATGCGTCTAACAGTCGCAAAACAAACTTATTTAAGTTCATTTTTTTCACTTAAAGTCATGATATATCTTTGAATTAAGTTGTACTAAATTTATATACTTTTTTAAAATGAATAAAATTATTGTTTCAATTGCATTGGCTGTAATCCTGGTTTTGGGGATTAACAAAATTACTGATGTAATATTTTATGTAGAAAAACCAGAAAAATCTGCATACCAGGTTGCAAGCATCTCTACCGATGGTAGCTCCACAACTACTGAAACAAATTCAGTAAGCTCGGAGTCTGGAGATATTATGGCAATGTTTGCATCAACAAACGCTGCAGAAGGTGCAAAAGTTTTTAAAAAATGTGCAGCTTGTCACAGTATTAATGAAGGTGGCAGCAATAAGATTGGACCAGCATTATGGGGAGTGTTAGGAAGATCAGCTGGTTCTGTTCCGGATTACAAATATTCGAAAGCAATGACATCGTACGGTAAAAATTGGTCATTTGAGGAAATGAATGGTTTTTTAATAAAACCTAAGGACTGGATAAAAGGAACTAAAATGTCTTTTGCAGGATTAAAAAAAGCAGAAGATAGGGCTGCTGTAATTCTATACATGAACGAAAACACAAATAGTCCTCTCCAACTTCAATAAATATTTACTTAAGACACCATTGGATAATACTTTTTTGCATATGAATTCTATTTAGGGTTTCTAACCACACGGCTGATTGTTTTCCATCCATCACTTCATCTGTCACTTCTTCTCCTCTGCTAGCTGGTAAACAGTGCATAAAAATTGCATCTTTTTTTGCTAATTTCATAATTTTTTTATTTACCTGATAGGGCTCTAGTAATTTTTTTTTACTCTTTTTATTTCCTTTGTCTCCCATTGAAATCCATTTATCCGTCATAATACAGTCTGCTAAATTTGCTGCTTCCAAAGGATCTTTTGTGATTAAAACTTTTGCATTATTTTTCTTAGCCCATTTAACAATTTTTTCTTCAGGTCTAAGTTTTTTTGGACAAGCAATTGATAATTCAAAATTAAACTTGGACGCCGCCTCGATCAAAGAATAGGCAATGTTGTTACCATCCCCAAGCCAGGCAATTTTTTTACTTGTAATAGAACCTTTCAATTCCTCAAAGGTCATTATGTCGGACATTATCTGACAGGGATGACTTAAATTTGTTAAACCATTAATTATGGGAATATCTAAATGTTTAGAAAATTCTAATAAATGTTCATGTTTATGAGTTCTCATCATTACAATATCACCATATTGAGATAAGACTTTTGCCGTATCATAAATGCTTTCATCTCCACTTCCGTAGTGACTTTCTTTTGAATCAAGCACTAACAAATGCCCGCTCAATTGTTTCATTGCTAACTCAAAAGACAATCTTGTTCTCGTAGATGCTTTTTCAAAAATCATAATCAATGTTTTGTCTGCTAGTGGTTTTTCAGGGTCTACAGCTGATTTACTAATGTTAGATCTTTTTTTTTTTCCTGATTTGGCGTGATCTATAATTTTTCTTAAATCTTGTTTACTTATATTGGCTATATTTATGAAATTTTTCATACTAGCTCATTTCTTTACATACTTTTTCAATTTTATCAGTCGCCTCATCTAGTTCTTTGTTGGTTACTATAAGTGGTGGAAAAAGTCTTATAACGTTTTCTTCAGCTTTGACTGTAAGCATTTTATGATCCATTAGTTTTTTTATAAATTCTCCGTTATCCACCAAGACCTTTAATCCTTTGATTAAACCGATCCCTCTAATTTCTTCAATAATTTTTGGATATTTATTTTTAATTTTATTTAAACTTTCATCAAAATATTTACCTTTTTCTTTTACGTTATCTAAAAAACCTTTTTCGAAAATAATATCGAGCACTGCATTGCTCACGGCCATTGCTAGCGGATTTCCCCCAAATGTACTTCCATGCGTACCTGGCGTCATGCCAACTGATACTTTTTTTGTAACCAAACATGCTCCCAATGGAAAGCCTCCACCAATTCCCTTAGCAATTGGAACAATATCTGGAGTAATGCCTGATTTTTCGAATGCAAAAAAATTACCTGTTCTGTAGGCGCATTGTACTTCATCTAAAATTAAAAGTATTCCCTGTTCATCACATATATCTCTCAATCCTTTAATACAAAAATCAGGTACAACCTTTATACCTCCCTCTCCCATGATTGTTTCGACCATTATTGCTGCAGTATTTTTATTTATAGCTTTTTTAATAGCTTCATGATTAGCAAAAGGAACTTGATCAAAACCATCTACTCTTGGACCAAATCCTTCTGTATGTTTAGGATTATTCGCAGCAAATAAGGCTGCTAATGTTCTTCCGTGAAAAGCCCCTTGAAAAGTAATAATTCTATTTTTTTCCGGTTTTCCAATTTTGTGAAAATATTTTCTTGCAATTTTAATACTTGTTTCTGTTGCTTCAGTTCCTGAATTTTGAAAACAAACAAAATCTGCAAATGTGTTGTCCGTTAATCTTTTAGCTAATCTTTCTTGCTCTGGAATTTCAAAAGCATTAGAAATATGCCATAATTTTTCAGATTGATTTTGTATCGCTTTTACTAAATGTTCATGGCAGTGACCTAAAACATTAGTCGCAATTCCTTGAACAAAATCAAGATATTTGTCTCCTTTTTCAGTAAACAAATAGCTGCCTTTCCCTTCAGTAAAAGAAATAGCTTTCCTTGCGTATGTGCCAAGTACAGAACTCATAAATAAATTAAGATTTTATTTTATAACCTTTTTTAAACAACATATAGGCAGCAAACCAAGTAATAAAACTCAATATGAGCAAGTAAAAAAGACCAAATTGTATCGATCCATCAGATGCTCCTAGAAAGCCGTATCTAAAACCATCAATAATGTAAAAAAATGGATTTATTTCACTTATATTTTTTAAAATATCAGGCAATCTGTCAATCGAATAAAAAGTACCTGATAAAAAGGATAGTGGCACTATAATGAAGTTTGTAGCTGACGCCATATGATCAAACTTTTCGGCCCATAAACCTATAATAATACCTATGGAACTTAAAATAAAAGCACCTAAAAATGTAAAAATAAAAATATAGAAAAAATTATAAAATTGTAAATCAACAATAAAAGCAAATACAAAAATTGAAAAGATGGCGATCATAATACTCCTTGTGCATGCGGCTAAATTTAAAGCTAAAGTGATTTCAGCAGCAGTCATTGGTGCGTATAAAATATCTACAATATTTCCTTGAATTTTTCCTATCATAATTGAGGAAGAGGAGTGGGAAAATCCCTGCTGTATAACTTGCATAGCAATAAGGCCGGGGGCAAGAAAAGTTATAAAAGGAAATCCTAAAACTTCACCTCTATCATTTCCAATGGCCAAGGAAAGCACAAGTAAAAATAGTAAAGATGTTACAAGCGGAGATATAACTGTTTGAATAACGACAATTAAAAACCTCAAAACTTCCTTCTTATATAGCGTCCAAAAGCCAATCCAATTAATGTAACCAAATTTTTTCTCGTAAATTTTGTATTTATTTTCGATTTCAATCATGAGAAAACTTATATATTAAAAGAGCTATTAATAAAGAACGCGCATTTCTTCAATCGCTGTTAATAACATATCCACATGGGGTAGGTTTTTTTATTGCAAATACAATATATAGAGGCTTTAATTGAATTAAATAAAAATGAGTTGGACGCCAGAAAGAGAAAATAAATTAAAAGAACTTTGGAAAAAAGGTCATACCGCTAGTCAGATAGCTACTATAATTGGTAATACCACGCGTAATGCAGTCATAGGTAAAGCACACAGGTTGAATTTAGAAGCAAGAGCCGTATCAAAAAAATCGATACCTAAATTACAAAAAGACGATAACATTGTACCAGAAGCCAAACCTCAAAAGCTTGGAAGAAAAGCAAGATTTAAAGCCTTATTATTAGATAAAAATTTTGAACAAGAGAATCCAAAAAATCTTGAAGAACTAACAGATGAAACTTGCAGATGGCCACTAGGTCATCCCTACGAAGAAAAATTTTATTTTTGTGGAAGAAAACCCATGGAAAAATTTCCTTATTGTAAATTGCATGTTCTTTATGCCTTCCAGCCAAAAAATGCTAAAGAAGAGGATCAAATTACCGAAGAAGATGTTCCTAAGTTTATAGAAAAGAAAATTAAATCCGCCTAACGGTGTTTCTTCTTTAAATCTCTTTTAAGATCGTCATGGTCTCCAACAACCGTATGATATCTGCTTTTAGTAACGTATTTTTCTAAGAAAGGTACAGCTAATAAAGGCAAGAAGCCTCCAATAACAATTCCAAAGGCAGCGCTCTGTAAATCAGGATCAGCCAATGCTGCGATGAAGTCTGCTACAATATGGGCCAAAACTATACCAACAATACCAGCAATTGCTCCATTTGAGATAATTTTAAGAAATCGATTGATGCTCCAACCAGTATAAAATCCTATTAAAGGAATTAAAGTATGAATAAATCCAAAAGTCGCTCCTCTTAATATGCTATGTTCCTCTATTAATTCTTCCATAAAATGAAGAAATTCTGGTAGTTCGTGCGAATGTCCTTCTGCAGCGTGGACATAAGTGACGCTAAAGATAGACATAATTACAGTTAAAAAAGTTATTTTTTTCATTAGTTACATCTCCTACATGTTGTTGAGACTTCAAGCTGAAATTTGCTTAAGTCATATCTTTTAATTGGATTCTTTTTGAAAATAGTTTCAAATAGTTCTGATTTAAGTTCTTCTGTATCTCCACAACTTTTACAAATCGCTATTGAAGGATTATGCTCTTCATGCGAATGGCTGCATAAAACATAAGTCTTATTTTGATTTGATTTATGAACTTTATCTTCTGCTATAAGTTTTTTTAAAGATCTATAAATAGCCATTGGCTGTATTTTTTTTAACCTTTGGAACTTATCTAGTATTTCATATGCGGTTAGGTGTTTTTTTGAACGCTTAATTATATCAAAAACTATACTTTTATTATCCATGTGTTATGTTATAACATAACATATTTTGTTGTCAACTATCTAGCATAGGTAGTAAGTTCTATTAATATTTGATTTGTATTATCTAATAAAAAATATACAAATATTTTTAAAAAATGGAACTAACATTATTTTACACTATTGTCGGTTTCGGATTAGCAGGATGGTCTGTAATTGCTAACGACTCTATTCAAACGTTAGGTACCTTTATAGCTTCAAAATCAAAATGGTTTAAGTGGTATACCCTAGCCGGCTCCGCATCTTTAATGATGGCTATTGTATTAGCTTATGGATGGTGGACTTATGATGGAGATATTTCGTTT
>Ga0066836_10001481_pt1 | contig 12319 bp, 10 predicted proteins | sample ETNtaG_18_FD_71568 | JGI IMG/M metagenome (GOLD analysis project Ga0066836, IMG submission 71568) | Marine microbial and viral communities from oxygen minimum zone, Eastern Pacific Ocean - ETNP201302SV91 | ecosystem: Environmental > Aquatic > Marine > Oceanic | place: Pacific Ocean: Eastern...
CAGCCATCAATAACACAGCCTAAAGCCTCACCATGACTTTCTCCGAAAGTAGTGATTGAGAAGACTTTACCGAACGTATTTCCTGCCATTTCTTCTTTTTATTGCTTTTAGGGAGGAAGATTATAGGTTTTTTAACGATTTTAGGAATCTAAATTAAGTATATTTTTATTTTTTCTCTATACTTTAACCAACAAAAGAGGGGTAAATTAATGATAAAAGCAGTATTTTGGGACTTTGGAGGAGTGATTAGTAGCAGCCCTTTTGAATCTTTTAATAAATATGAAAAATTAAAAGATTTACCAAATAATTTTATAAGAACAGTCAATTCTAATAATCCAGATAATAATGCTTGGGCTAAGCTTGAAAGAAGTGAAGTGTCTTTAGTGGAGTTTGATGTTTTATTTAAAGATGAGAGTAAAAAACTGGGGCATGAAGTGTCTGGTAAAGATATCTTGGAGCTGTTAAGAGGCGAAATAAGACCCGAAATGGTTAATGCCCTAAATAAAATTAAGGGAAACCTTATTCAAGCATGCTTAACCAACAACATTAAATCAAACGATAAAATTAAAGATGATACTAATAATGTTGCCTTTTCTGGGAAGCATGAAGAAATAATGCAGGTATTTGATTTTGTTATAGAGTCTAGTAAAGTTAATTTAAGAAAACCTGATCCAAACTTTTACTACTTAGCATGCAAGAAGGCAAGCATAAAGCCAACTGAAGCTGTTTTTCTAGACGATCTAGGAATAAACCTTAAACCGGCTAGAAAGCTAGGAATGAAAACTATAAAAGTTGTTGACCCTTATGAGGCGTTAGAAGATCTTCAAGACCTTATAGAATTCCCAATTAAATAGGTTATTCAGATCCCATTAAAGACATAAATTCTGTTACTGGAGTTGCTCTTAGTTTTTTTTCATCTAAACACAAATCTAAAACTTCTTTTGTTCGGAGTTCAGAGAATTGAGTCCTTAAATTTCTTTGAAACTTTTCAATAAGAATTGGGATTCCTTCTTCCCTTCTTCTTCTATGTCCTATTGGGTATTCAACCTCTATATTGTCTGTAGAAGTTCCGTCTTCAAAAAAGATTTGGATTGAATTTGCAATAGACCTCTTATCAGACTCTAAATACTCTCTTGAATACTTTTCATCTTCTTTTATTACCATCCTTTCCCTTAAAGCATCTATCCTAGGGTCTGAAGCAACGTCGTCTTCATAATCTTCAGCCACCAAATCTCCCTTTAACAAGCCAATGGCAGTCATATATTGAATACAATGATCTCTGTCTGCAGGATTATTTAATACCCCTTCTTTGCTAATTATCCTTATAGCTGATTCATGGGTGGTTATACAAATTTCTTTTATATCATCTAACCTGTCTTTTATTTCAGGATGTAGTATCACGGCCGCCTCTACTGCAGTTTGGGCATGAAATTCAGCGGGAAAAGAAATCTTAAATAGAACATTTTCCATAACATAAGAGTCAAAATCTTGGGGTAAGCTAATTTCCTTGCCTTTAAACAAAACATCTTGAAATCCCCAAATTGGTGCAGTAATTGCACTTGGGTATCCTATCTGTCCTTTTTTTGTTAGCAAAACCAGTTGAAGTGCTCTGCTTGTTGCATCTCCTGCAGCCCATGATTTTCTGGGCCCTGCATTAGGTGCATGCCTATAAGTTCTTAAACTCTGCCCATCCACAAAGGCTTGAGAAAGAGCATCAATAGTTTTTTCTTGACTAAGACCAAACAGCGACGAAATAACAGCAGTTGAAGCAATTTTTACTAAAACAACATGATCCAACCCAACTCTATTAAAGCTGTTCTCTAAAGCAAGAATACCTTGTATTTCATGAGCTTTAATCATGGCCTGTAAAACCTCATCTATGGTCAAGGGGCTTTTGCCTTCAGAAATATTTATTTGAGATATATAATCTGCTGCAGCTAATATTCCTCCTAAATTATCAGAAGGATGCCCCCACTCCGCTGCCAACCAAGTGTCATTAAAATCTAACCAACGAATAATTGCTCCTATATCCCATGCGCCTTTTACTGGATCTAAGATGTAGTCAGTACCAGGGACTCTTACTCCATGGGGTACTGAAGTTCCTTCTACATAAGGTCCCAAAACATCCCTACAATCTGAAAATGTTAAGGCAAGCAATCCACAACCCAATGTATCCATAAGACAATACCTGGCGGTATTTATTGCTTCAGAAGAATCTATTTCCTTATCTAAAACATAGTTAGCAATTTTTACTAAGACCTCATCCGGGTCTGGACGTACGTTAGTTTCAACGTTTCCGCTCATAATTAATCCTGTGATATTTTATAAATTACCGATCTACCATATCCACCCAAACTGCATTGTCTGGACCGATATATTCTTCACTGGGTCGGATAATTCTATTGTCAGCTCTTTGCTCCATTATGTTTGAGGTCCAACCTGAAGTTCTACCAATAACAAAAAGTGGAGTAAATATTGGAGTTGGTATTCCTAAGTAATGATAGGCAGAAGCCATAAAGAAGTCCGTATTTGCAAACATCCCTTTTTCTTCATCCATAACTCTCTCTATTTCATCAGAGACTTCAAATAAAGTTTTATCTCCATTTGTATTAGCTAATTTTTCTGACCAGCTTTTAACTATAGCGTTTCTGGGATCTTCATTGGTATATACGGCATGCCCAAAACCCATAATTTTTTCTTTTTTAACCAGGAGATCTAAAACACCCTGCTTTGCCTCTTCTCTAGTTGAAAATTTTTCTATCATTTCCATGGCTGCTTCATTTGCACCACCATGTAAAGGTCCTCTAAGGGTTCCTATTGCTCCAGTTATACAAGAGTGCATATCTGATAGAGTAGAAGCGCAAGTTCTTGCAGTAAAAGTTGAAGCATTAAATCCATGTTCAGCATATAGAATTAAAGATACATCAAGTGCTCTTGTGTGCTCTTCTGAAGGCTCCTTGCCAGTTAGTAGGGATAAGAACTGTCCTCCTATAGTGTCATGATCTGTTGCAGGATCTACCCTAATGCCATCATGCGAATATCTATACCAGTAAGTAATAATAGATGTCATAGCAGCTAAAATTCTATCTGCTGTCTCATTTTGGTTTGAAAAATTTCCTTCTGGTTCCAGATTTCCTAACATTGAACAACCTGTCCTCATTACATCCATAGGATGCGTAGATGCAGGAATTCTTTCTAATACTTCCATTAGTTCTTTTGGTAAAGATCTGTAGCCTTTTAACTTCTCACAATAAGCTTTATATTCTTCTTGATTAGGTAAATGGTCATAGAGGAGCATAAAAGCAACCTCTTCAAATGTTGCCTTTTCTGCAAGCTCTTCAATTGCATAGCCTCTATAAGTGAGGCCTTTTCCTGTTTTTCCAACTGTAGATAAAGCTGTTTGTCCTGCAACTTGTCCTCTTAACCCAGCGCCCTCTAATTTCTTTTCTGCCATAAAATTACCTTAATTTTACTTTTTATATAGTTCGTCTAACTTATTTTCAAACGAATGATAATCTAGTATTTCGTAAAGTTCATCTCTAGACTGCATTTTTTGTATAACGCCTTCTTGAGTTCCTTTTTCAGAAATCTCATTATAAACCTCTTCGGCTGCTTTGCTCATCGCTCTAAATGCTGAAAGAGGATATAGGACCATATCTACTCCAACTCTATTAAGTTCTTCTTTATTAAAAAGAGGTGTTTTCCCAAATTCTGTAATATTTGCTAATAATGGAAGCCCAACGTGTTCTTTAAAAGCTGAATATTGTTCTATCTCTAATACTGCTTCAGCAAAAATAGCATCAGCTCCAGCTTCCTTATATGCAAGAGATCTTTCTATAGCTGAGTCCAAACCTTCATTTGCCAATGAATCTGTTCTTGCCATTAAAATAAAATCTTTGTCTGTTTTGGCATCAGAAGCGGCCTTAATCCTGTCTGACATTTCTTCCTTAGAAACTAATTCTTTATTAGGCCTATGTCCACATCGCTTTTGAGAAATCTGATCTTCTAAATGAAATCCAGCAGCTCCTGCTTTAATCATTTCTTTAGTCATCCTAGATATATTAAAAGCTTCACCCCATCCAGTATCAACATCTACTAAGAGTGGAAGTTCAGATGCAGATGTAATTCTCTCTACATCAATTAAAACGTCATTGAGAGTAGTAATACCCAAGTCAGGTACTCCTAAACTGGAAGCAGCAACTCCGCCACCTGAAAGGTAAATTGCTTGATGTCCAGCTTTCTCAGCAAGTAAAGATGAGTAAGCATTTATAGTCCCTACAATTTGTAATGGGCTATTGCTTTGTATTGCTTCTCTTAATTTTTTTCCTGCACTCATTCTTTTAACCTAATTTATTATAAATTCTGAAGACGATTTAAACTTTTCTTTAAGTTCATGATGGCTTTCTACTCCTGATATACCAGGAAACTCTTCTCTTATATGTTTTGGAGCTTTAAAAAAGATTCCCAAATCAGCTTCTTGTAACATCTGAATGTCATTATAAGAGTCACCAGAAGCAAAGACTCTATAATGAAGATCTTTTAAGGATCTTATAACTTTCTTCTTATTTTCTTCCTGTCTTAATGAATAACCCTTAAATTCATCACCTTCAATCAATAAATTGTGACAAATAATAGGAGGAGTTCCTAATTTCCTAATTAATGGCCATGCCAACTCATAAAAAGAATCTGAAACTATAACTAACTGAAAGTTATCTCTAATCCAATCAAGAAATTCCTTAGCTCCCTCAAATGGACTCATTTCATCTACAATTTTTCTTATGTCGGTAATAGATAAATCACACTTTCTAACTAAATCCATTCTCATATCCATAAGTTCAGAATAATCTTTTAAGTCCTGGGTGGTTAATTTAAATTGGTCTTCTCCAGTAAAATCAGCTACTTCCGCCCAAATCTCTGGCACTAGAACTCCTTCTAAATCAAGACAAACATATTCCATATAAAGATTATTAAATTTGAAATTAATAAGAACTGATGATTTTATACTTTTTAAAAGAAAATTTCAGTTAACTTTGGAGTCTAATTACTTGTCCAGTAGTTACTATCTTGCTTGCAGAAAGACAATTTTCTTCCTGGTCATCAAAAAATATATCTGCCTGATAATCTTTCAAAAAATTAACTTTATCAAGACCTCCAAGAAACAAACATTCATCAATTCTTATATTCCATTCTCTTAAAGTCCTTATTACTCTTTCATGAGAAGGGGCATGCCTAGAAGTTATTAATGCAATTCTTATAGGGCATTCATCTTCATTAAATTTATTTTGTAAATTATGAAGTTTTGATAAAAAAGATTTAAATGGACCTCCTATTAAAGCTTTTTTTGCCAATCTAACTTCATTTAATTCAAAAGCATCTAAACCTTCTGTATCAAATATTGATTGAGAATCATCTGAAAAAACAACTGCATCTCCATCAAAGGCAACTTTTAATTTACTTGATTTATTAACATTTTTTAAACCAGGAATAATCCTTGCAGCAGCTATGCCTTTCTTTAAAGCTAATTTGCAGTCAGAAAACTCAGAAGAAAGAAAAAGATCAGTTCCAAAAGATTTTGCATAAACATGAGGGCTATTTCCTCCAGTGAAGGCAGCTCTTTTTATCTTCAATCCATGATGTTCTATGGAATTAAATATCCTTAGACCTATATCAGAGTTATTTCTACTAAGTAATATCACTTCTACAGCTTTTTTCTTTAATCTTTGATTTAGATCTAATAATTTATTTACCAAAGGAAATGCTTGGCCTTGTTCTAAGGGGTTATTTTCGTTACTAAATTGATACTCTCTATACGACTCCAGACCTTCATTTATATAGATTTGATGGCTCTCATCTAAATTGAAAAGGGCTCTAGAAGTTATTCCTACTACTAACATTATTTGTAAATTAAATTATTACTGTATATAATTACAGTATATTGTTATTGGAGGAAATATGAAAGCTTTAACTGCAAGACAGCAAGAAATTTTAAATCTTATTAAAGAAAGTATAAAAAATAAGGGCTTCCCGCCGACTAGAGCAGACATTGCAAGAAATCTAGGATTTAAGTCAGCAAATGCTGCTGAGCAACATTTAAGGGCTATAGAAAAAAAAGGTTTTATCTCTATTCTCTCTGGAGCCTCAAGAGGGATAGTGTTAAATGGAAAAAAAGATCTTGGATTACCGGTTGTTGGATTGGTTGCTGCCGGTGGTCCGATATTGGCAGAAGAAAATGTAGAATCTAATATTGATATTCCTTCAAATCTTTTTGAGAAGAATGCCGACTATCTTCTAAGGGTTAAGGGAAATAGTATGATAGATCTAGGAATTCATGAAGATGACCTTATAGCTGTTAAGAAATCAAATGACTGTAAAGATGGTGAAGTAGTAGTAGCTAGAATTGGAAATGAAGTAACGGTAAAAACATTTAGAGTTAATGGAGAAGGAGAAGTTTCTCTAGAACCCGCAAACTCAGATTACAAACCCATTAAAGTTTCTCATGAAGATGAATTCTTTTTAGAAGGAATCTGTGTGGGATTAATTAAGAAGTTTTAGAGCTTAGCTCAAAAGACCAAGGGCTGTAGTTTCATCTACATCTCCTGCTTTCATTCCTTTAGGAAGTTCTTTCTTGTTTCCTGCATGAACGACAAAAATCTTCCATCCTTTTGCTTTAGTTCTTTGTCTCCTAATTCCGACAGGTCTTGAATCATCTGGATGATAAGTAATTATAGGTAAGTTACTTACTGCCCAATCAAGAGTTACTTCTTCTGAAGTCATATCTTTAGGAACTGTTTTTCTTATAAGATCATCGGTCTCAACATATGATCCAAATCTTCCTGACTTTAATAACACTGGGCATTTACTTTTAGGATCTAAACCAAGCTCTTTTTCTTCAGCAGACTGAATGTTCTTTCCAGCCAGCATTTCTACTGCTCTATTCATGCCTAAAGTAAAGATATCTTCATCTTTAGGTACATTCGCATACTGAAAGGTTTCTTTTCCTTGTCTTTTTACTCTAACAAAAGGACTTCTAGCAAATCCTGCTTCAATCATCTCCTTGGTCTCTGGATGCGGACCAATTTCTCTTGGTAACTTTATCCATTTAACTGCTTCTTCAAGGGTCAAAATATCAGCTTCTTCCTTAGGTAAAGTCTGTCTAATAGTATTCCCTTCTTTGTCTTCTGACTGTACATAGAATCCACCGCCTCTTGAGGGTTTAAGGAATATTTCTTTACCAGTCTCCTCATCAACACCCAAAGCATCTTTTGCTTTAGCATGAGCTTCAATGTCTTCTTTTGATAAGAAAGGAGGGCTCTTATAATCACAGCCAGATTCATCATAATTAGTACACCCTATAAAAGGACCAAACTTAGGACTATTTTTAAGTGTTAGTTTAGATTCACATTTAGGACATATATCGCCTGAAGGAAATAGTTGGTTATTAAGTTCAGCATTTAATTTATCTAAAACTTCCCTATTAGATAGAGCTAATACTTCATCTAAATTAGGCCCAAAACCTTGCCAAAAATTATCTAAAAGTGTTGTCCATTCTTGGTCTCCTTTCGCTACAAAGTCTAAAGACTCTTCCATCTCAGCAGTGAATTCATATTTAAAATAATCTGAAAAATAGGAATCTAAGAAGCTTACAACAACCCTACCCTTACTAGCAGGTTTAAACTGCTTATTCTCGAGAGATGCATAATCTCTCTTTTTAATTGAGTTCATTATTGAAGCATAAGTAGAAGGCCTTCCTATCCCCTTTTCTTCTAACTCTTTAATCAAAGAAGCTTCTGTGTATCTAGCAGGTGGTTTTGTGAAGTGCTGCTCAGCATCCAACGAGTTCGTAATAAGAGAATCATTAACATTTAGGTTGTTGGGCAGTCTATATTCTTTTTGTTTATCTTCTTGCTCATCTGATCCTTCTTCATAAACTTCTAAAAACCCTCTAAAAACAACCTGGGAACCGTTAGCTTTAAACGTAAATTCTTTATCTTTTGAATTAATCAGAACTTCAGTTTGTGTTAATTGAGCACTTTCCATTTGGCTTGAAATTGCACGATTCCATATTAAAGAATACAAGCGTAATTCATCACCACTAAGACCGCTCTCTTCTGGGAGTATCGAGGCTTGGGTAGGCCTAACTGCTTCGTGAGCCTCTTGTGCTTGTTGGTTCTTCTTGGAGTAAAACTTTGGACTTTCAGGTAAATATTTGTCTCCGTATTTACTTTGTATTAAGTCTCTAATTTCATTAATTGCCTCTCCTACTATATTGGTGCTATCAGTCCTCATATAAGTTATAAGAGCTTGCTCATAAAGCGTCTGAGCAACTCTCATCGTATGGTCAGCTGAGAATCTAAGTTTCCTGGCTGCTTCTTGTTGCATGGTTGAGGTTATAAATGGCGGCCTTGGATTTCTTTTTGTAGGCTTTTTATTTATTTCAGAAATTGAGTAGTCCAATGAGCTTAAATTCTTCATGAAATGATCAGATGCTTCCTTGGAAGATATATCAAATTTCTTTACTCTCTTTCCATCTGCCATATTAAGACTAGCATTAACAATCTCTTCGTCTTTAGTTTTAAATTTAGCATCAATAGTCCAATACTCCTTAGGATCAAAAGCTTCTCTTTCAGCTTCCCTTTCGCATATTAATTTTAATGCTACTGATTGAACTCTTCCTGCAGACCTAGCTCCTGGGAGTCTTCTCCACAACAAAGGAGATATATTAAAACCCACTAGATAATCAAGCACTCTCCTTGCTAAATAAGACTCAACCATATCAATATCGATTTCTCTTAAATTGTTTATAGATTCGGTAACAGAATTTTTTGTTATGGAATTAAATACAGCCCTAGAGACCTCTTTGTCCTCTAATACTTTCTTTTCTTTTAATAATTGAAATATATGCCAAGCTATTGCTTCGCCCTCCCTATCAGGGTCAGTAGCTAAAATTAATCTATCTGCATTTCTTATTAGGGATAAAATTTCATCAACTTGTTGTTTACCTCTTTTATTTAAAGACCATTTTATGTTTGACCAATCACCAGGCTCAACAGCGCCATCTTTTTCTTCCATGTCTCTAACATGCCCAAAAGAAGCTATTACGCTATACGAATCCCCCAAATACCCTTCGATGGTTTTGGCTTTTGCTGGAGATTCAACAACAACTACTGATTTCATAATTAATTTCCCTTTTTTAGTATAAAGTTCAGATTGGTGCTTTATGTCAAGAAAAATTTTTTTTAATTTTTAAGATTAATCATTCAATCTCTGAATTAAACCTGGGCCTTTATAGATAATTCCAGTATATATTTGTACTAAATCAGCACCAGATAAAATCTTACTTTCGTAAGATTCTTTATCCACCACTCCTCCAGAAGCAATGATGGGAAAGTCTTTACCCAAAATGCTCCTAAACTCAAAAAGAACGTGGTTTGAGATCTCTAAAATAGGCAACCCACTTAGGCCTGCTCCTTTGGGTTCAAGTGAATGATCATTAGAAGTGTTCGAGCAGATTAATCCGTCTATCTTTTGAAATTGTATAACTTTACTAATTGCCTTGATGTCTTCAGAAGAGAGGTTGGGTGAGATTTTTACCAGAAAGGGTTTATATCCAAGATCTTCTTTAAGGACATCTCTTTCCTTAACTAGACCTGATAAAAGTTTATTTAAACTATCTTCTGACTGAAGGTCTCTTAAATTCTCTGTATTTGGTGAGGAAATATTAATGACAATATAGTTTGCATACTCATAAACCTTTTTTAAACAATGAACATAATCATCTAGAGCTCTTTCATTAGGTGTATCAAAGTTTTTTCCTATGCTTACTCCTAAAATACAATCTGCATTAGAATCCTTTAATCTAGAAACTAAGTGATCTACTCCCTTATTGTTGAACCCCATTCTATTTAATAAAGCTAGATCTTTTTTATATCTAAAGAGCCTAGGCTTAGGGTTACCTTCCTGAGGTCTGGGGGTTACCGTTCCTATTTCAATAAAACTAAACCCTAAAGAAGCAAGAGCTTCAATATAATCTCCGTTCTTATCTAAGCCTGCTGCAAGACCCAAATTATTTTTAAAGTTAAGTCCTAATATTCTGGTCTCTTTACCTCTTGAAGAAATACCTTTCCAACCAAAAAGGTTTAATAGTTTTAAGGATAAAAGAGCAAATTTGTGGGAAACTTCAGGAGGAAGAAAGTGAAGCAAAGGAGTAAGAAAATCAATAAACCTTATAAGCATACTTTTTGTTATTTATAGTAAGTCTAACAGACAAATTAACCTTCATATAAAACAGATAAGATAATAAATTAAAAAAAGTTGTTTTTATTTGGGATAATAAAAGAATTAAATGAAAAAATTTCTTGTACTAATTTTATTTCTTACTCTTTCTATTAACTCATCTCCTTGGGTAAGTGTAGAGGACATAAGTCTTCGACTGAAGCTAGATTCGTTATCGCTATGTGAAATAAATATACCTAACATCTCTAAATTTCCCTATAACCTTAGCAATGTTTATAACGAGATAGAAGAATTAGACTTATCTAAAAAAACAGAAAAATGTCAAAGACTCATATCAGAATTACATGACCATATTAAAGAAAGTGTTAATAATTCATCTTTTAAAATAGGATTTGAATCAGAAGGATATGAGCAAAAACTTCAAAGCTTTGGCGATAGACAGATCTCATCTAAAAATTTGTTTATTGAAACAGAAGCTACTTCAAATAACTGGTCTTTTAAGATCCGAGCTACAAAACTCGAAAATAATCACACTAAAAATTTAAGATTTGATGAATCATATATTTCTTATACTTTTAATAATAAAATTATTACCCTCGGAAGAACTTCAAAATGGTGGTCTCCTTCATGGGAAGACAGCTTAATATTATCTAATAATGCCCGCCCTTCCGTGGGTCTATCATTTAGAAATAATTTAGCCTCTAGTCTGGATTTTCCTTTATTAAGTTTTTTAGGCCCCTTAAATTACGAAATTTTTATTAATCAACTAGAAGAAGACAGATTTATTCCTAAAGCAAAACTAGTTGGTGCCTATGTTTCATTTTCACCTCATTCAAGATTTAACTTTTCATTATTTAGAACTGGTCAGATAGGAGGGCAAGGTAGGCCAGAAAATTTAAAAACCTTAGGTAACTTTATTATTGGTAGAGACAATACAGGGACTGATGGGATTAGTGGGAACAATGAACCTGGTAACCAGTTGGCAGGTGGAGACTTTTCTCTAAGGTTGACAAAAGACAAAAATCTTGAAGTATTTGGACAGATAGTAGGAGAAGATCAATCTAACCTGGTTCCGACAAGAACAATTTATAATCTTGGACTAGGATACAGTTTTAAGTCTTTTAAAAAACCAAATAAAATTATTGTCGAACACACAGATACAGATGTTCATACAACTTATTCAGGTGTAAAAGGTGTAAACATTGCATATAACCACCATATCTACAGAGATGGTTACAGATATTATAAAAAACCAATTGGAGCTTCTATAGATGCAGACTCTCAAAAATCATCATTGAGTTACTATCAAGAAATTAACTCAAAAAGTTTTGTTAAAGTTAGATTATTAAAAGCTGATATTAATGAGAACCTTAATTCTAAGAATTATTGGGGCAGTCTACCAAGACAAATAAAAGGATATGAGGTATCGCTTAAAACTTCTTTGAGTAAAAATCTAAAAATCTTCCTTGAGTATTCAAATATAGACGATGAACAAGATGTAATTCTCAAAAATAAGAATCTTTTAGCTAAGATAGAATTATTTCTTTAAAAGGTTAGAGCTCCAACCTAACTTATCTCTACAGCTCTCAAAAAAGCTATGATCTTCAGGATGGATTAAGGTGAGCTCCGCGTCTGCTTTTTTTATCTTTACTATCGCCTCTCCTTTAAGAGATATGCTGTTGTGGCTATCAAAGCTAAGATGCTTCTTGTTCTTCTTATTGAGCAATTCTACTCTTATCGAGCTGTTTGCACTTACTATTAAAGGGCTCGATGTAAGGCTTTGAGGAAACATGGGCATCAATATAAGAACATCTAAGTTAGGATAAATTATTGGACCACCTCCCGACAAAGAATAGGCTGTTGAGCCTGTTGGTGAAGCTATAATTAATCCATCAGATTTCTGTGTATATACAAATTCGTCATTTACAAACAAGTTGTACTCTATTAATTGTGCTATTGCTCCTGAGTGAATCACCACTTCGTTCAGAGCTAAAGCTTTTTCTTTTTCGTTACTAACTGTCGTCTGCAGAAAGAACCTTTTATCTTCAACATATTCTTTCTCAATTATTCTGATGATAGAGGAAGT